>TARA_R110002049_G_scaffold19794_12_pt1 | contig 74674 bp, 111 predicted proteins | sample TARA_R110002049 | Tara Oceans TARA_R110002049 (sample SAMEA4396941) | marine metagenome | biome: Polar Biome; feature: [SRF] surface water layer (ENVO:00010504); material: water (ENVO:00002006), including particulate matter (ENVO:01000060) such as... | depth 5 m | reverse complement strand
GTATAATACAAAAGAACTAGTTACACTATATTGGGGATGGTCACCATTTGATCAAGGACAACTAGATCGAAAATTGCAGATACAAACACAGATACCATTAATTGATCGACAACGCAATTGGGGATTCCACCACATCACAAACGCAGATTCACTAACTTATAGGCTCGAGAATGAATTTATTCCTAGAGCAAGAGATATTTCAAAGGATTTAAAATATTATGTCGACAAGCATTTTTCAAATATACTTTAAAGAAGAACTAAAGGAGCATCTAGATCCAGATTTTGTTCCAATGGACAACACAGATAATCCAAATCCAGAATTAAGAGAATGGGATAAATGGAATAGAGAACACGACAACATAAAGAAACAGGGACTAGACTATTGGGGATTTGTTAGTTGGAAGTTCCAAGAAAAAACAGGACTTAGTGGACGACAGGTTTTAGATTTTATAGAAGCTAATCCAGGCCGCGATGTTTACCTGTTCAATCCTTGTATATTAAATGAAGCAGTGTTTGCTAATAGTTGGGAACAGGGCGATATGTACCATCCAAATATTTCAGATATAGGAAACAACTTTCTACATAAGATAGGATACAAAGATGCTAGTGTTAAAGAGACTGTTTTGGACCGGAACAAAACGGTATTTGCTAACTACGTTGTTGGTAGTAGCAAGTTCTGGGAAAACTTTATGGAGTTTAGTAGAAAATTATTTTCGGAAGCAGACCTGGATCAAAAATTTAAAGAGGATGTATTTGGTGCAGGAAAAAGTAATTACGCACACGATTCTACCTTGCCAAACTTTACTTTCTTAATTGAAAGATTAATACCAACATATCTAGAATTAGAAAATATAGACTCATTAGGGTACACATATACCCACGACACTGTACCAGACAAATATACCAGCATTTTTGACGAAATAATGGCGTTAAGTAACCTTAAACTGGCCATAAATGAACACGAAAGTGACGATTTATATGAGATATGGAACTACTATAGACGAGCACTATTACATAGAAATCCTGGCATATTAGCTATAGAATAAACTTATAGTCCATTGACTTTTGGAATGAATCAGTATATACTGTTAATTGTAGTATTTGGTAATCAATGACTAAATATTGCTAATACAGTATCAAAAGTACTGATTATTAACTGATGCCCAAAAGGCGAAAGGTATTTTCAAAATGGAAAACACAGAGTTAGTGGAACAAGATAAACCTATCACTACTAAACAAGAAGCACAAACTACAAAAGCTAAACAAGAATCAAAAGCATATGCAGAAGCTAAACAATCTGAAATGCGTAGACGTATGGCGGCTTTTAGTGATTGCTGTTAGGTTGACTTTTTAACCAAAATGTAGTATAATACTGCTAAGAGATAAATTTTAGGGGTATTGTAGTGCCTGTACCAAATACTAGAGTAAACAGTAACAAACAACATCATAAGTTTAATGATCAAATAAATGTCATTCGCGGCATAATGATCATGGTAATACTATTCCTTTCTTATCAGTTATTTTCCCCATACTTCCCTAAATATGTACCACTTACTATTGTGCAAAGAGATGAAAGTCCGTGTGTTACTACCGATTCTGGTGATTGTGTAGACTTTACATTTGAAAGTTCAGTAACGCCAATTGGAGATGATGAATTTATATATAATGATCCGTTACCAGAACAACCAGACATTGAACAAGAGCAACGTGATGCTGAGGAAAACGAAAAAGTATTTAAAGAACTTAGACAGATGGAAGACTATCAAGGAAATTTCAATGAGTGAGCAATTAAAATATAAAAGATTACATCACGCACAGCAGTTATTAAGATCAAGTGAGTATGCACAACAATTGGATAGGTTAGAACCTGTAGTAGATTTAACAGAAGCGACTAAATACCTCACTAGATTCAAAAAGGAGAAATGAGATGGGCGAACATTTAGTAAAAAAAGGTAATGTATGGGTAACTGATAATGCCCCTGCAGGAATGGCAACAAAAGAGTACCCAGTAGAACCTCGTATGAATTTATCCGATCGACCAGGCATATTATACGATGAAGGACATCCAAATCAAGGGCAATGGGATAAACAAGCAGAATCTAAATTATCATTTAGGATGGAAGAAGATGATGGATACCACGATTAATTTACACACTTGTTCAGTATGTAGCACAGATTTTGATGAGTATTCGGAAGGTGGAACTGTTGGCGAGTTTGGTATATTACCAGTAGCATTTTGCCCAACCTGTCTTGCCTGTATGTGTGATATGGCAGACCAAATGAGAGATCCAGCTGAAGAATTAGACTAGATAAATACTGTTATGAATTTATCTGAAATCGAACAAGAAGAACAACAAAATCAGTATGCTGATAATAATCAGTATAAACCTGTGGTTGACTACTTACAACAAACTTTACCAGACGGCAAGTTTATACAACAGGCCGCAAGTGGTGCTAAGAAGATTAGAAGCATCAGAGTCCAAGCAATAAATCCAGAAGAATTAAAGCAGGCAATGACCAAACAAGGATTTAACCCCGTTGCGGCTGATCAAGATCAAATGACATCTAGTGGAAAATATCCAGTATACAGTTTCGAACGAGATGGCGTATTATATACAGCAGTAATAGGTAGTGTCCAAACATCAACAGGTCAACGAGCTATTGGCAGGAAAGAACTTAGCCCAGCTGGACTAGGTATAAGTGGTGGCTTTTACAGTAAAGATAAACTAATTAATATCACAAGAGTTGCAGTTGAAAAGAAATATAGACAGCGTGATCCTTTACTAGCAGATAGTCTTATTGCATTATTGGCCAGTGCGGCTGGCGGTGGCAATGTTCCGTTACCTAAAGAGCTAATGGATCATATACAAGAATATCTTGGAACTGTAAGTCAGGATTTTGGAGAAATCCTAGCACCAATATTGGTAATGAAAACAGGACAAGAAGCAGAATTACCTAATGGTAACTATCCATTGGTTGATGTTAAATTACCAGGAATGAATTTAAGTATTAAAAGTCTAACAGGTAGTGGAACTAGCTTTAGGAGTATTGTTGATCTTATGGACCAATATGAAGAAAGCATTAGTAGTGATCGAGATAAATTAAAGAAATTTGCAGTATTAAAACAGTTCCATCCAAGCACTGGTGGAGACAACAAAGATAAAATATTACGTGCAGTAGCTAAGAGTAATATTCCAGAATACAGAACATTATTAAAGATATTAGGTATTAAAAAAATTACTAGCTTTAAAGAACTAGAACAGGCAGTAGCTACTAAAACAGGTTCGGTTGATTACAGCGAATTCTTAATGACATACTATCCAATAATGATAGCAGGCGGATGGGGGAAACCAGTAGGTCTTCCGGCTGACGGCTCTTACTATCTAGGATACAAAAAAGACGCTCCTAAGAAAACTAAAACAGCTGGCAAGGCTAGTTATGATAGTGCTCCTGCTAAAGCTGGTGCTGATATATTAACATATGTGCTAGGTATAGGACTTAAGAACTATATTCAAATGGGAAGTGAAAGTAAAGAATATAAAGATATGATGACTGATATAGTTAATAAAGCTGATGCCGTTATAGGACATATTACAATTAATACGGATGGTACACAGTCATTAAGAACAGAACCATTTAGTAATCTCGAATTTAATTTCCATTATCGTGCTCCAAGCCATATCCCAGGTAATAACTTGCCCGGATTCATGGCAATTTTATAATACTCCTAGCTTGAAATATCTTTTAAAATAAGTTGACTTTTTGGTTGACTTTTTGGTAATTCGGTGCTATAATTATTATAACAATTAGGAAATGGACAAATAAAATGAACAAATATAAATTTACAATTATTTTAGCAAACCCACAAAGGGTTACACAAATGGTTATCGAAGCTGATAATCCATTAAATGCAACTGGTATCGCTAGGGCTTATGGAACAATACAAACTGGTCCTACTCCATTAATGGAAAATGAAATTAGATAACAATCAAGGGGAATCATATGAACTTTGTAATTCACACGCAGGCGATTGAAAACTACGGAGCACACGCAGAGGACGGTAAGTTCGCTAATGGTAATGCGTACTGGAAGTGGAAAAATGGCAAGACCTACATCGTTGAAGGTGTAGAGCGTGAGCAAGATGCAGTTGCATTTGTAATGGCCGCATTCAGTGAGGACACATTAGGTTGGAAAGAGTTTCCAACTGAATGGCAAACAGAGGACGAGTGGTTACGTGATATCAAAGACGGTCATTCTGAAGACTACCGAGCATTTATGCTAGAGAGTGCCTATAGAGTATCTCCAGCTACAGGTAATGAGACTACTGCCTACCAAACAGACGTAAGCACACAGGTTGTTATTAATTGACACCAAGTTGGAGATCTGTTATACTGTTATAGTTAATGAAAAAAGATATAATTATAATGAGCTGTCCTATTATGGAGCCAATACCACCAATGGCTCCTGTATTGCTGAGTGCGTGTCTTAAAGACGCAGGGTTCAGCTCGTTAGCTAAAGATCTCAATATTGATTTTTTTAATCATTTCAAAGACTCAGGTCACTGGGGAGATATACATAATCTATTTGCTATAGGACACGTTACTAAGATAGAGTTACCACGACGTGTTATCATCAACATACTTAAATTTATAAAACAATATCTATTAGATATTAATCAAAAGTACAATCCCGAGTATATAGGATTAAGTATCTTTACCTCAGAGTCAGTAGACTTTAGTATATTGGTAATGAGCTACATTAAAAAATATTTGCCCGAAGTTAAAATAGTGCTAGGTGGTAGAGGACTAGAAAATCATCACGGCCTAACTGATATGAAGCATTACGAAATGTATAACAAGTTTGGGCTAGCTGATCTTATAGTTGTTGGTGATGCTGAAACATCATTGATTGATGCATTAAAAGATGATGCCACAGGTATCTATATCAGTAAACAACAGACCAAAGAAGATTTAGATAACATTCCTTCACCTTATTGGGATGACTACGACTTAGCCACATACAACACAGCAATTAGTTCAGTAAGTGATAATCTAAGATATATGGGCATAACTGCCAGTAAAGGTTGTGTGCGTAAATGTACATTCTGCGATGTAGCAAACTTCTGGCCCAAGTATATTTTCAGAGAAGGTACTAATGTTGCTCGCGACATAATAAAAAGCTATAGGTCAACAGGAATAAAGAATTTCTTCTTTACTGACAATCTTATAAATGGCAGTGTTACAAACTATAGAAAGATGAACGAAGTATTAGCACGAGAAATACCGTACGAAATAGAATATCAAGGTTACGCTATTTTTCGTCAAAAGAAACATCATCCTATAGAAGATTTTGAACTAGCCGCAAGAGCTGGTAGTAAAAGATGGATTATTGGTGTAGAAAGCGGAAGTGAGAAGATTCGAAACGAAATGCGTAAGAAATTCAGTAATGACGATATAGACTACACAGCCACGCAGTTATTTAAAAATAACATAGTGCAAAGTTGGTTATTCATTGTGGGGTATCCGAGTGAAACAGAGCAAGATTTTCAAGAAACTTTAGACTTGCTTAAAAGATCAAAACATCTAGGCAAGGACGGTATGCTAAGGATAAATGTTACTCCTCCTTATATGCACATACCAACAAACAATATAAACACAGATCCGGATTTGTCCACATACTATGGACTAACCGATTTAAATTTTAACGATCCATTAACAGTACATTTTTGGAAAAGTGAACTATACCCTGAAAACGATTTCCTTGCAAGAGTTGATAGATGGAGAAGATTAATTAAGTTAAGTCTAGATCTAGGACTTACTTGGCACGACGAAAGACTTATATCTAAGTGGAAAAATGAAATAGATGGATTAGAAAAAGTATACATAGAAAAATATAAAGGTAAAGATCATATAACACCCGATGATACAAAAACAAAAATTATTAATATACATCAAGTTTATCCACAGGACGGATAAGTTTAAGTATAGTATTAAACCTGCTGAGAGCATTCAGACTGATTCTGATGAACAACTTATTGTGGAGGCTAATTTTAACACTACTAATTTTTCATTCGGAGTTACTGTTGATGAATGTGAACAAGGGCAAGCATTAGTTATCGAAAAGATAGCTGTCAATGATCTTGAACTTACAATGGCTATAGATAGATTCGGATCATACATAACCAATAAAGGTAAGAAAAAACTTACATACGGTTATATGGACGAACCTGGTACGTATACCTTTAAAATAAAAAACAATGTTATGTTTACACATTTTATGACTTATCTTCTAGGAGAAGTTGCCAAATAATTGTAATTAGAGGTTGACTTTTTGGTAATTCGGTGCTATAATTATTATAACAATTAGGAAATGGACAAACATTCTTAGTTGAGCAACATAATTATAAGGAGCCTAGACAATGAACGGATTTATTAGGATTAAAAACGGTAGCTATCGCAACCAGCCAGTTACTGATCAAGTTTTTCCTTTAATCAAACAATATCAATTAGGATCGAACGGTGGCTTTGTTACTGTAGATGGCACTGGCTTGTTTGGAAAAGATAAAATTAGAGTATCAGTTAAATTACCAACAGACTACGAACTAGTCGACGAAGCAGAATATCAAACACCACAAACAGCAGTTGATGCAGAAACAGACGCAGAAATTGTAGAACGTATTGCTGAACGTTTTGAAATACTAGATGATATGACCAAAGCAGTATTAAATGGAGATATACGTGCTATGATTGTAGCAGGCCCTCCGGGAGTAGGTAAGTCATATGGTATTGAAAGACAGCTTGAAAAAGGTAACCTATTTGATCAGATGTCAGGACGTAGAATAAAGTCAGAAATGATTAAAGGTACTGCTTCAGCTTTAGGTATGTATAAAGCACTTTACAAATACTCAGATTCAAACTCAGTTGTAGTGTTTGATGATTGTGATAGTATTTTACTAGATGATGTTTGTTTAAATCTTTTAAAAGGTGCACTTGACTCAAGCAAGAAGAGAGTTATTTCATGGTTATCAGATAGTCACAGTTTACGTAGTGAAGGTATTCCAGATCAATTTGATTTTAAAGGCGGAGTGATCTTTATTACTAACTTGAAGTTTGATCAAATGAAAAGTCAAAAGACACGTGATCACTTAGATGCTATTCAGTCAAGATGTCATTACTTAGATCTTACACTAGATACAATGCGTGATAAGTTACTACGTATTAAACAGATTGCCGCAACAGGCGAACTATTTGCTGACTTTAACTTTAATCAAATACAACAAGATGAAATTGTTGAATTTATGAATCAAACAAAAAACAAGTTACGTGAAATGTCGTTGCGTATGGCAATTAAAATTGCACAGCTACGTAAAAGTTTTCCACTTAAATGGAAAGCAATGGCTGAGTCAACTTGTATGAAACGAGTTTAATAGGAACTCAAACAGTTAGTTTACTACCGCACTTCCTATTTGTCTAGCTCCTAGTGCGGTAGGAACGAGCCCCTAGCATAATATGTTAGGGGTTCACCTTTTCTACTTGACATAGTTGAGCCTGATGTTATAATAGTAATATGACAACTTTCCCACACGTCGAAGACTATTTAGAATATCTAGCAGGTTACAATAATGGGCCAGCTAACTTAATTACTGCTCCGGATATGGATCGTATTAGACTAGCCAGATATGACGTTAGGATAGTTGACAGTATGGCTAACAGTACAATGTTTGGAACTGCATTAACAGATAAACAAAGCGAGCTATCATTAAAGTTAATTGTTAAGTATCGTAGGCAGTTCGCTAAGAATGGTATAGACGTTGACCCAGTATTAAAACCAATTTGGAGAATGAAGCCTCGGTATGTCGATCGAGCCAGAGAGATCTTTCTAGATGGCAAACAGATTGTAATTAAATTTCCATATGACAATAAACTGATTGATGAAGTACAGATGTATCGCGATAGATCTAAAGGAAGGGTATACTTCGAACGTGATAGTAAACAATGGCGTCTTGCTTTAACTGAGCCAAATATTGAATGGGCAGTAGAGTGGGCTCGATCTAAAGGGAAAGAAACCTTTATTATAGATCCAGCAATTACCCAAGTACTAAATACCATACTTGAATGTAAAAAGATACCATATGAAATTAAACTGGTTCAACAAGATCAATCTTACCAAATTACAAATGGTCCTCCTAGCTTGATAGAATTCTTAGATAGTAAAGGTGGAATGACAAAAGATAATTTAATTAATCTGGTTGATTATAGCGGACTGTGTGGGTACACACTAAGTGAAGAAGTATCACGTGAATGCTTACAGAGATATCCACAAGCACTATTGGCAATAGGGCAACACTATCGCATACATATAGATCCAAGTCCTACTAACCTGCAGATGATATGGGACTATGCTGAGATAACTAATCGATATCCTATTTGTGTATATAATCCTACACTATTTGAAATAGACCTATCACCGTTCGATGAAAAAGATATAGTAAGATTTGACAGGAATGGCAAGACAAAGACTTGCGATTATAACCCATATGATGTTAAACTAATATACGCACAGAAGATCCCCGAGACTTGGAATTTTCCAGTACCATTAATGATAACAACATTCGAAATGATGTTTGGTGCTCGTAAAAAAGATTGGAGTCTGCGGGCGGAAAAAATAATTTATTATGGTACTACATCACTACTAACGGACAAATATGGCAACAGCTAGATTATTAATTAAAGATGAAGTCAATGTAAAAATAGAAGGACTTGACATTCTAGAACGTAAAGAACTAACTAATATGTTCAAGTTCGAGATACCAGGTGCAAGATATCTTCCAGCAGTTAGACTAGGTCGATGGGATGGTAAAGTAGGATTCTTTCAAATGGGCGGAAGTACCTTTACTAATTTATTGCCTGAAATATTACCCTACTTAGATAAACAAGGATATCACGTTGAGCTCGAAGACTTTAGGGAGTATCAAACTAACTTTGAGTTTACCCAAGTAACTCAAGACAGCTTTGCAACAATTAATTGGCCAGAAACACATCCAATAGCAGGTGAACCAATTATGTTGCGTGACTATCAAGTTGATATCATAAACAAGTTTCTTGAGAATCCACAATGCTTACAAGAAGTAGCAACTGGTGCAGGAAAGACACTTATAACTGCTGTATTAAGTCACTGTTGCGAGCCGCACGGTCGTACGATAGTTATAGTACCTAACAAATCACTTGTAACACAGACCGAAGCAGACTACATTAATATGGGATTAGATGTAGGAGTTTACTTTGGTGATCGTAAGGAGTTTGGTAAGACACATACAATTTGTACTTGGCAAAGTCTAAACATCTTGCTTAAAGGATCACGCAACTATGAAGTAGATGTTACAATTAGTGAATTCCTAGAAGACGTTGTTTGTGTTATGGTAGACGAAGTACATATGGCAAAAGCTGATGCACTTAAAACTCTGCTAACAGGAGTAATGGCACATATACCTATCCGTTGGGGACTAACAGGAACAATACCTAAAGAAGACTTTGAATTTATGAGTTTAAAATGCAGTATTGGAAATGTAATAGGCAGACTAAGTGCAAAGGAATTACAAGATCAAGGAGTTCTTGCAAACTGCCACGTGAATGTGTTACAATTACAAGATAGTGTAGAATACAAAGATTATCAGAGTGAACTAAAATATCTATTATCAACTGAATCTCGTTTAGATTATATGGCAGAGCTAATTGAATCGATACGTGAAGCAGGAAATACGTTAGTGCTAGTAGATAGAATAGTACCTGGTAAATATCTAGCAGAGAAAGTTAAAGATGCAGTATTTGTTTCAGGAGGAACTAAAGCTGATGATAGGAAAGATGAATATGACGAAATTGCAACAATGGACGGTAAAGTTATTATTGCCACTTATGGTGTTGCCGCTGTGGGTATTAATATCCCTCGTATTTTCAATCTTGTTCTTGTTGAACCTGGTAAGAGCTTTGTTAGAGTCATACAAAGTATAGGTCGTGGAATTAGAAAAGCAGAAGATAAAGACTTTGTACAGATATGGGATATAACATCAACCTGTAAATTTGCAAAACGTCATTTAACAAAACGTAAGGCATTTTATAAGGATGCAAATTATCCATTTGAAGTACAGAAGATACAATGGCAAAAATAGTAACTAAGGAGAGCTCAACATTTATATTTTAACGTTAGACAATCAAGCATTTGAAATGAATGAAATCCCAGATGAAGTAGATGATCTAAGATTTAACATTCTAGATAACAGTGATCCAAAAAATCCAGATTACTATTTTATTCCTTTAATATTTTTAGAATCATTTAATAGTCCTGCACTAGTGCTACGTATTGGTGAGCATCTGGTTAAAATGCCTGTGGATTGGCAGATACTTATAGGTGAGCCTGACTTTGGTGACCTAGAAGTTATACCACTAACTAGTATCAATGATAGAGGCTTTTCAGTATACACGTTTAATCCGTTAAGTAGTTTTAAACCAGAATTTATGCCAGTTGAGATAGTAGACATATACCAAGATGTTAAGTGGTATTTTCCTAAACTTAAACCAGGACAGATGCTTTCAGTACCGATAACTGGTGGGTCGGAACCGCTGTGTGCATTTTTTGTTAAAGATATAAGTAGACAAAGTGAAGTAGTAGATTACAGCAAGATTTGGTAAAATGGGAAGATTAAAACCAGGTGCTACATATGTATACGAAAGAGTAGACGGAGTAGTATATGCTCGCGAACAAGGCCAACCTGCTGATACTAGGATAGAAATTGGCGGAACAAGTATTATTGAGGCGTTAGAGAAAGAAAAAGAGTGGGCTCAAATATACAAAGACAGGAAAAGCTCTGTAGCACTAGAAAAAGCGGTCGAAGAAACGATAATTATATATAAGCTCTCGGGGGATTATAAAGATGGCGTTTAACACAAAAATGTTTAAAACAATGAAAGTAAAAAAGAAACGGGCTGTGGATCCAAATGCTCCACCACGCCCAAACCTACTTAGTCAAGATAAGAAACTACGTGAAACTACAGAAGCATTTGGTAAATTACACAATCTAGTAGCTAGTCAAGATGAAAAGATTGCTGATCTGCAGGGTAAATTTAACCGTATGCAACAGGCATTTGACCAATTGGTCACATATGTTCGAAGAGACAAATAATCGTATCGCTTGACATAATGCAAGGAAACACGTATACTAGAGTATATGAATACACTAACTAACATTTGTGAATTGCTTAAAGACGCTTACAGTCGTAACTGGATAACCAGCCGTGATGGTAATATTAGTTGGCATCCAGAAGGTGCTAGTTATTTTTATATTACACCAAGTGGTGTTCGTAAACAGGATATGACTCCTGAGCTATTTAAAAAGATTGACATTACTACACTAGCAGAGTTAGATGATAATCTAGATCTTCGAGCAAGCGGAGAAATACATCTACATCACAGATTAATAAAACAAACACAACAAGAACAATGCGTAGTTCATTTACACCCTACTTACATTGTTGCGGCAATGCAGACACTAGAGTTATCAACCTTAGTAACGGACTATCCTGAAATTAGCAGATATACTCGTGTTGCTGACAATGTAGGAATGGTACCACCTATCAGCGAAGAACTAGCAGAACAATGTATACTGAAACTAGGCGAAGATAAAGACATAGTTGGTATCAAAGCACACGGTGCTGTCAGCAGAGGGTCTACATTGTATGACGCTTATGAACACACAGAACGTCTTGAACATATTTGTAAAATTGTATTGGTAGGGAGAACGGTATGAGTAGTAGCTTATACATAAAAGATGAAATGGCGGCAATGGATCGCAAAGATCGTGACTACCATGATAACTTCACTGATGAAGACTTAAAGAAATTCTCAACATATCTAATGTTGAAATGGGGATCAAATGTAGGTGGTAATCTAGACATACAGTCATACTATCTCTTAGCTACCAATGAGCGAGTAAACAAACATTTCTTTGAAATAAACAAACACAAAAAATTACAATGGTTAGTATGTACTACAGTTAGTCCAGGTATGGGCGGACAGTATCACTATTGGCTTAAGGCAAAGAAAAAAGAAGGAAACAATAAAAGTCAAAAGTTTTTAGCTAAGTTGTATCCTAATATGAAAGCTGATGAAATAGATCTATTAGCAAAACTCAATGACAAGAAAGACATCAAGAAGCTGGCACAAACATTAGGTATAGAGGATAAGGAAATCAAAAAAGAATTAGGATGATTGAAAACACTCAAGATTTGGTAGAAAAGCGACTGGGCCAACAGCACATATGTAAATATTGCGGAAAAGAATTTCGCAAAGAGTCCAGCCTCGCGGTACATTTATGTGAACCAAAGAGACGTTGGCAACAGGAAAAAGAAGTAGGAGTACAGTTAGGTATGCAGGCCTACTTGCGTTTTTATGAAATGACACAAGGTAGTGCTAAGATGAAAACATATGCTGACTTTGTTGTTAGTCCATATTATCGTGCTTTTGTTAAGTTTGGTCGACATATGGTTGGTATTCGAGCAGTTAATCCTAGAACATTTATTGATTATGTTATTAAAGAAAATAAGAAACTTGACCATTGGTGTCAGGAAAAGATATATCTAGAATATCTAAAACAATATATGCGTAAAGAATCAGTTAGTGATGCACTAGAAAGAGCGTTAAAAGAAATGCAAGATTACACAGATGAAGTGGGCGAGTTTAAAAATGGATTCAGTGACTATTTCCGATTTGGTGGTCCAAATAGAGTTTGTATGCACATTACCAACGGTAGGGTAAGTCCTTGGATTGTATTTAATTGTAACACAGGCATTGCATTCCTCGAAACACTAAATGAAGATCAGCTTGGACTTATAATGCCGTGGATAGAACCAGATCATTGGCAACGTAAATTTAAAGATTATGTAGCAGATACTGAATGGGTTAAAAAGATATTAAAGGATGCAGGCTTATGAAATTTAAGTCAGATATTGATATAGATTTTGCTGACAGAGATCAAGTACTTGAACTCCTAGACGTTACTACAGCTAGTATATTGCGTGATCAACAACTAAACAAACATAACACAGGTGTATATGCTACTGACGTTCCTATAGATCCATTTACAGGATATGCTAGTCTTGATCATAAGGTTGCTGAAGATAGAGGATATATGAAACTTGATCTGTTGAATGTTAATTTATATAAACAGGTTAAAAGTGAACAACACTTGATTGAACTTATGCGTGAACCAGATTGGACTAAACTATATGATCCTAAAGTCTGTGAGCAATTGATACACGTTAATAATCATTATGATCTATTATTACAGATGCCAGAGCCTGTAGATACTATTCCGAGATTGGCTATGTTTTTAGCAATTATACGTCCGGGTAAAAGACATTTAATAGGTCGTACTTGGAAAGAAGTTTCTGAAACAGTTTGGGTTAAACCTAAAGATGATACTTATTATTTTAAGAAGAGTCACAGTGTAAGTTATGCACAACTAGTTGTAGTAAATATTAACTTACTTTCCGAACAAGAGTTATCGACCGACGCTTAGAACGTTTCTGAGCAATTTCCTTAAGACTAATGTATGGACCGTGTTGTATATTCACGTCTTTTGAATTAAATGTTTTCAAGCAAGGACGGAATTCGTTCCAGTCTGCTTTTAAAAATACATTAATTGGAACTAATCTATTTGATTCCCACCACCATTGATCACCTAATTCCATGAATCGAGTTTTTTCTTCTAGAGATTTTAAAACAGCGTAGTCATATATGGTAGTAATAACCTCATCTGAATTTTGAATGATACCTATGTATTCGTTCCCTCCATAGGTAATATAACTAATAAACGGATACTGGTCGAGCAATTTCTTGTATACTTCTTCCATGGTTGATTCTTTCTAAAATTGATATGTGATAAATATAAACTAATAAGGAACAAATTTAAAGTGCCACTAGTTACAAGTTATTTATATCCAAACAGCTTCACTGTACAAATAGTGGATAACGCTAATGTTGCGATTTCAGGAACGAGGGACAGAATAGTGTATCAAAGACCAATAAAAATATATCAGGGGATTGATAATCCAGTATCAGTTGACTTTAAAAACCAAGATCAAAAATATGTTGATCTAGAAGGATACGTAGTCCAAGCTAGTATACAAGATCCATTGAATCAGCAAACAATTAAATCATATGCTGTAAACTGGGCCAACATTGCCTCGGGTAAAGGATACTTTACTTTTGACTCTGTTACAGTTAGTAATTTAGAAAATAGAATATATAAATTAACATTTAAAACAACCAGAAGTAGTGATAACGTAAGTTTTCCTTTGTACTCAGATGACAACTATGGGGTACCAGTAGACTTAGATGTATTACCAGCGTATTATAATCAAGAACCATTTGCATCAAACATTACATATGATGGCGGAACAATAACAGGGAACGTATAATGACAGTAGCAAACGTATTAATTTTACATAGAAGAGGCAATCTTGCAGTAAGTAATGTCTATACTGGTCCAGCTGGCGAGATTACTGTTGATACAACTCTAAGATCCATCCGAGTACACGATGGAGTTACTCCGGGAGGTAATGTTGTTTATAGTGAAGTTGGATCATCGTCCCAAGCTAATACTGCAATGAAAGGTTATGTTGATAATTCAACAACTACAGCCAATATTGGTATGAAAGGATATGTTGACTTTGCTAACACCATAATGAAAGGATACGTTGATCAACAAAAAGACGCATCAATTTACGGTAATGCCAACGTAACTTCATTCCTTCCAACATATACAGGTACTATAGCAACGGTAACAAATGCTAACTTAGCCATGAAAGGGTATGTAGATAACAAAGTTACTACAGCAAACATTGGACAGATAGGATATACCGACAGCAAAGTTACAATAGCTAACACTATACAAAAAGCATATACAGATGGACAAATTGTTGCTGTTAATACTGCTACAACATTAAGTAACACAATACAAGTAGCGGCAATCATTGCGGCCAACGTCGGTATGCGAGGATATGTTGACCAACAAAAAGACGCATCAATTTATGGCAATGCTAATGTAACTTCGTTCTTACCTACTTACGCAGGTACGATAGCAACTGTAACAACTGCTAATACTATTGTTACTGCTGGAATAGTAACAGCAAACATTGGACTAAAAGGGTATACTGATTTTGCTAACACAGTACAAGATGGTGTTATTACTAACAAAGTTACTACAGCAAACCTTGGAATGAAAGGGTATGTAGATAACTCAACCACAACAGCCAACATTGGTCAGATAGGTTATACAGATAATAAAGTACTAACTGCCAACATTGGTATGATTGGATTTGTTGGACTAGCAAATACCATAACAGCGGCCGGAACAGTAACAGCAAATATTGGAATGGTTGGGTTTGTTGGTGGTGCTGTAGCAACAGCAAATATTGGGCAAATAGGTTATACTGACTTTGCTAATACTGTTCAAGATGGTGTTATTACTAACAAAGTTACAACAGCAAATGTTGGACTAAAAGGTTACGTTGACAACAAAGTTGCTGACTTATCCATTGGCATAGTAACAGCAAATGTTGGAATGGTTGGATTCGTTGGTGGTGCTGTAGCAACAGCAAACATTGGTCAAATTGGATATACTGACTTTGCTAACACAGTACAAGATAGTGTTATTACATCAAGAGTAAACACAGCAAACATTGGACAGATAGGTTACACTGACAACAAAGTTGCAACGGCTAATATCGGGCAGATAGGTTACACTGACAACAAAGTTACAACAGCCAATATTGGAATGATTGGATTTGTTGGACTAGCAAATACTATAACAGCAACTGGTATAACTAGATCAAATCTTGCACTAAAAGGATATGTTGATGATTACGTAGAAAGTAATGAAGTACATATCGGTACAAATGCTGGTGAAACATCTCAAGGGATAGAAGCAGTAGCACTTGGATTCCAAGCTGGTGAAGCATCTCAAGGAGTTAGTACAGTAGCAATTGGTTTCCGAGCAGGTAACTTAACCCAAACAACCCAAGCAGTAGCAGTTGGTAGAGAAGCTGGTAGCCGAAATCAAGGACTTGCCGCAGTAGCAATCGGTGCTCAGGCAGGACTAAACAATCAAGGTAATAACAGTATTACAATAAATGCAACTGGTAATGAATTAATTAATACCTCAGCTAATGTTACAGTTATTAAACCTGTTGCAATTAAATCTACTGGTACACTACCATCAGGTGGTACACTGCCAAGTGGATTCTTTTATACTGTTTACAATCCAACAACAGGTGAATTAGCTTACTGGTCACCATAAGACTAGTCAAAATACTTGATTTAATCAAAAGATTAGTGTATAATGTAGCATATGCTGACTATCATTCAAGACTTTGTAAAACAACATTTACCGGCTAAGAAGAAAACTACTCCTAGCGGGTGGACATCATTTAATGCTGTCTGTTGTGTGCATAATGGTGAAACTCCAGACACTAGAGGTCGAGGTGGACTTACAGCTAATCAAGATGGATCAGTAAGTTATCATTGTTTTAATTGTAATTTTAAAACTAGTTATCAGCCAGGCAGACACTTAACATTTAAATTCCGTAAGTTTTTAAAATGGTTATCAGTTGATGATAGCGAAATCAAACGTCTAGTGATTGAAGCTATACGAGTACGTGAACTAGTTAATCCTGAAGAAGTAAAAATTGAGCAAGAAGAAAAAATAGAATTTAAATCACGTGACCTTCCTGAAGATAGAATCAGCTTTAATAATCTTAAAGATGCACATCCAGCATTAGAATATTGTTATAATCGTAAAATTGATTTAGAAAAATATGAATTTTATGTAACCAAACAGCAACAATATAATTTACATAAAAGAGTAATAGTTCCTATGATATGGCAAGGTAAAACTATAGGGTATACTGCCAGAGCAATAGAAGATAATGTTAAACCAAAATACCATAGCCATTACGAACCGAACTTTGTGTTTAACATAAACAATCAAGAGAAGGATTGGAAGTTTGTTATAGTATCAGAAGGACCATTTGACGCTATGAGTGTCGATGGTGTTGCAGTATTAAACAATGAAGTAAACGAAACACAGGCAGACATAATTGAAAGTTTAGGTAGAGAAGTTATAGTAGTAGCTGATAGAGATCGTGCTGGAAGTAAAATGCTTAACAGTGCAATGGAGTATGGCTGGTCAGCAAGTTTTCCAGTATGGCAAGAGACCTGCAAAGATATCAACGAGGCAGTTGTTAAGTATGGCAAGTTGTTTGTGTTAAAAGCTATCCTAGATGGTAAAGAAACGAGCAAGCTCAAGATTGAACTTATGAGAAAAAAACTGTATAATTAAGTATATATGACAAAAGACTACACACCAGAATTACAAAAGCTATTTCTAGAGATGATGCTCCAAGACGCACAAAGTTATGTGCGTGTGCAGAATATCTATAATCCAGAAAACTTTGATCGTGCCTTAAGAGAAGCGGCCAAGTTTATTAAGACACACATAGATGAACACACAGCTATGCCTACAGCAGAGCAGGTAAAAGCAGTAACTAAAATTGATCTTAAAGCAGTACCAGATCTAACAGATGATCATTATTCATGGTTCATGGAAGAGTTTGAGGGATTTACACGCAGACAAGAATTAGAACGTGCAATTTTAAAAAGTGCAGACCTATTAGAAAAAGGTGATTATGATCCTGTAGAAAAATTAATTAAAGAAGCTGTACAGATTAGTTTAACTAAAGATATGGGTACTGATTACTTTGAAGATCCTAGGTCGAGATTACTAGCAATTAAAGATAATAATGGACAAGTATCAACAGGATGGCCTACACTAGACAAAAGATTGTTTGGTGGTATGAACAGAGGCGAACTAAACATCTTTGCTGGTGGTAGTGGTAGTGGTAAGAGTTTGTTTATGCAAAACATAGCTATTAATTGGGTAACCCAAGGACTTAATGGAGTCTTCTTAACACTAGAATTGAGTGAAGGCTTATGTTCGATGCGAATGGATTCAATGGTAGCTAACTGTTCGACAAAAGCAGTTTTTAAAGATATAGACACAGTTGAAATGAAAGTTAAAATGGCAGGTAAAAAATCCGGAGCATTGCGTGTTAAGTATATGTCGGCACAGAGTAATGTTAATCAGATTAGAAGTTACTTAAAAGAACTGCACGTACAAACAGGAATGAATATAGACTTTATTATGGTAGACTATTTAGATTTAGTTATGCCAGTAAGTGCTAAAGTTAGCCCAAATGATTTATTTGTTAAAGACAAGTATGTGTCAGAAGAATTACGTAATCTAGCACGTGAGCAGAACATATTAATGATAACAGCATCGCAGTTGAACAGAGGGGCAGTAGAAGAAATTGAGTTTGATCATAGTCATATTGCAGGTGGGTTGAGTAAAATTAATACTGCTGATAATGTGTTTGGTATATTTACAAGTCGTGCAATGCGAGAACGTGGAAGATATCAATTACAGCTAATGAAAACAAGATCATCTAGTGGTGTTGGTATGAAAGTTGATTTAGAATTTGATCTAGATAGTCTACGTATTACTGATCCAGGTGAAGAAGGACAAGATAGCCAAGGCACATCTGTAGGTAGTGGAGACATTATGAATCAAATTAAAAAAGGAAGTACAGTAACTCCTACAAGTGATGCAAAAGTTACAGCAGAAGTCGACAGTAGTAAACTTAAGAGTATGTTGGCTGGTCTCAAGAAGGCTGAATAATAATTTCCGCAGAGCATAAATATATCAAATAGGGAGTTAATTTTGCAGAGACGTACACGTAGCATACTTACAGAGCTTGATGAGCTTATTACACACAAGGATAAAGAGAATCTTCTTGAAGCTCGTGCTAATAACACTATCAACTCCGCTATTAATCTAATAAAATATATCCGCGAATCATACGATCAAGAAACAGCCACCAAACTTGAGAATAGACTTCTGAATGCTATTAAAGGTCAAGATCCAACCAAGTTTACACGTGGGATAAGGAAAATTAAAGATGAAGAGTAAAGAAATAACTGAAGGCTTTTTTAAAGGACTTGCAAAAGGAATAGGATATGACGATGGTAGTCCTAGTGCTAGCAATGCTGAAATTGATGGTGCTGAAATTGATGGTGCAGGAGATGAAACAGGCCAAACAATCCCAGGGAATCCTATCAACGATGTTAATGCTACTCTAGATAAGGCTACCCAATACAGATTCCCTCATCCTCTATTCAGAGCTGATGCTGTTGATATTATTGTAAGGAGTGATGGCTGGTATTTGAATAAGTTACCAAAAAGTCTTAGAGGGCAGGTTCAGCGAGACAAAGAGACTAGACTATATAAAGTTAAACAACCAGCAAATATACAAAAATTTAATGATTATTATGATAAAGCCGCTGATCAGAAGCTTGTCATCCAAGAGCCATCAGACTTACTATAATGAAACTATTTGAAATTAAAGGCCAAACTCCAAACTTTTTACTAACAGAAAGTAAAAATACCCATATGGAACATCTAGAAGATCTAGTGTTTAATAACGGATATGCAGGCGGAGTAGAAGCATTGAACTATGCTGACAGTGTACGATCGATGTTAGCAGATGGCCAAGGAAATATAGGAAAGATAACAGTTAAGTGGGACGGCAGTCCTGCAATCATATGTGGCACTGATCCTAAAGACGGTAAGTTCTTTGTAGGTACCAAGTCAGTTTTTGCAAAGACACAACCAAAGTTATGTAAATCAAAGAGAGACGTTGATAAGTTTTATGGTGAAGTTCCTGAACTAGCAAACATATTACTAACAGCATTATCCAATCTTAAAAAATTAGGGATTGGCCAAGTGCTACAAGGCGATATGATGTTTATGGAAGGTACTAAACAAACAGACGATATCGATGGAGAGAACTATATTACATTTACTCCAAACACTATTACATATGCAGTAGAATCCAACAGCAAGCTAGGACAACAGATATCAAATGCTAAATTTGGTATAGTGTTTCATACAACATATAAAGGTGATAGTCTTGAAGAAATGAAAGCAGACTACTCAGTGAATATAGAAGGACTTAATAAAACTAGTGATGTATGGTTTGATGATGCAACATATAAAGATTTAACAGGTATTGCTAGTCTGACTCCTGCAGAAGATAAAAATCTTACTGCGTTAATGGGTGCTACTATGCGAACAATGGAAAAACTTGGGCCACAGAGATTTAACGTGGTATTAGAAAACAAAGAATTTGCTAAGTTTATAAAACCATTTATTAATAAGTCAGTACGTGGCGGTGATCAAACGCCAAATCCATCACAGTTTATTAAAGATTTTGTTACTTATTATAATGACCAGATGATGAAAGATATTGAGCCTAGTGACAGTGATAGTCGTAAGGCCAAAAATAGATTAGAAAAGATAGAAAGTAAAAAACAATGGATAGGGGATAATGTAAACAATCTCGTTGGTGTACTTGCAGTGTACAAACGATTAGTCGAAATTAAACAGATTCTAATAGAAAAACTACAACAGGTAGAAGGTATTAGAACATTCCAAAAAACCAATGATGGATATAAAGTAACTAATCCAGAAGGATTTGTAGCAATTGGGCACGAAGGTGGTGCTGTTAAATTAGTAGATCGTTTAACATTTAGCAGACAGAACTTTCAAAAAGCACGATAGACAGGACAAGGCATAAATAATAGAAAGCAGTAAATTTATAAACGGAGATACAAGATGGCTGTACAACAACAAAAATACTTTGCTAATGGTGTGATACAAGGAAACGGTGTAGTAGGTACTCGTACACTAGCAGACACACTATACGGGCTAAACTCAAAATTAGTAATCGTTACAGTTAACGGTGGCGGGTCAACAACAACTACAACACCACGTGGTAACGTATTAATGCAGGTAGATCAAATTGGTGGAGCACCTGAGTTAATTATTAAAGAAGTTAATCCATCAGCTTGGTTCTATAGTTATGTTCATCCAGCTAATCTTTATTGTGTAGTTGGTCCTGAAGTTTCAACTGCTGACTTACAGCATAGAATTAGACAGATTGGTGCTAATGCAGATGCAGTACGCTCGTCAGTAAACTCATTTACATATGCAAACACTAGTATAATTAGTTCTGCGGCATCACCAGGTGATAATTCACAGGATATTAGTGGTACTGTAGTCGCTGAAGCGTCATCAATATTACTTACATAGTATATAAATTTATAAAAAGGGTCACTAGTGGCTCTTTTTTTATGACTAAACATTTGGCCAATAAATACGTATATAATGAATTCATACTTATACAGTGGCTATACTCTGATAGATATAACAGAGACAAAAATAACCAGATTCACGCCAAAAAAAGAATTTGAACGGAACCAGCAACGTAACTGGGAAACTCTGTTACAGGTAATTGGGTTACGTACACAGGTGATTGATCCAGCACAGTCTATGGTCGAGGACGACGTCAGTGAATACAAATTTGGATCTAGTTACAGCGGTCGTCATACTATATGGCATTTTGAATTTGGTGTTGAATTAAAAGACCAATTTCTTACTGTGACTACTAAAAACCATAATGAAATAGAAAATCCAATTGGTACGTTACTACTGGATCTTAATAATGTACCGATAATACCAAGTCTTAAGGCAACTGCAGAATTTACAATTCCTGTATTTACTATGGATGGTGTCAATAAAAATACCTATGTTACTGCTATTAAATAAGCTGTAACGTATAAATAACAGTATGTATATCTTCACGTGAATACAGAGAATTAGAATTAATATTAATTGAGAAACAGGAGAGATTTAAATGGGTTATCAAACTAACACAAACCAAAGATTTGGTCCAGAAGATGGGTCATCATTTGGTAATGCTATGGCCACTGGTGGTAGAACGTTATCACACTTTACAATAACAGCGGCAAATATGTATGCGACTTCGGGAGCGGCGGCAGGTAAAGTAAATTGGGCAACAGCAGGATCAGTATACTACAAAATTATGGCAGGACTACAAGTTGTGCCTGGTACAATTGAACTATTAGGTGTGCCAACTACTGGTAATATCTTTAACATTGCTTATTCAGGACTAGAACCTGAGTTCACTGCTAACAACGTATCATGGGGTGGAAGAGCGGCAACAACTAGAGAGCTACAAATTCAGTCTTATGCTAACGGTGCTGTTTCAGGTGCTGAAGTAGGTAATGGCGTAGGTTGGGCATTAGCTAATGTTGTTTTAGGCTACACAGAAGCAGAGGTAATAGTTGCTACAGTGTAATTAAACTGTTACAGTAATACAAAAAAGGATCTTCGGATCCTTTTTTATTGATGATATAATATACTATTACAGTAATCTCTAGATTATAAATACTACTTGAAACAGTAATAGATGCAAAAACAAAACATTAAGGCACATATTAAGGCACACAAAGGCACAATAAAGCATCGCTCCACTTTTAGGAAAGCGAGATGGCCAAGCCAAACGAAATTGAAAAACAAAACTTAGAAGCTCACGTCGAGCTTTGTGCTATAAGGTACTCTCACTTGGAAAGCAAACTAGAAAATTTAGAACATAGAATGGATAAACTTGAAACACATCTAGTGGATATCAAGGGACATCTCTCAAAGAAAGTTGCTGGAACAGATGCTAAAATCTGGAAAGTCGTCCTCACACTGTTAAGTATAGCATTAGCAGGCATCATGGGTTTTCTTTATCACTCCATATAGAAGTCGTATAAATAGTTGTATGAAGATCATTGAACTAAAAAATAAAATATTAACTCCCATTACTAATGAAGAAAGTGCTCTGCTAAAACGATTTATCGGTAATACTCCTGTTCCAAAAAGTCATCTAGGCCTAAGAGAACAAGAATTAGCATACAAGCTGACTATTAAGGATGCACTAGTTCGAACAAACACTGATGGCAAAATCTATTACACAAAAATCATCGACTGAACAATTCGATATTGAAAAAATCAAAAGGTTTACTCAAGAAGAATTAAAAAATCTAGCTCAGTTACCTAGTGAACTTCCTTTCTGCTATCAAATTGGTAAGGATCTTTTGGTAGGAAATTATCGTATTAACTATATAAACAACGACTGTTGGCGTGTTATGCACATAGATAGTCAGCTATTTGACTTTTTTAATCGTAAAGATGCAATATACTATTGCATAGCATTGCATAAAGATCAACACAACCTAGCAAAAGATATTCGAGACTGTGATGCCTTACTAAATAAATTAGAGTTCGAAGCACAATTGTATCGTATTCGTTATAAGAAGGCTAAGAAAGCTCAAGATAGTTGGGGACAGGAATTTGCTACAACCAAGTATAAAGATATTATGTTACGTATAGATCTAGCTAGAGAAGAAATTAAAAAAAATATAGATATTGCTAAATATATAAAAGTTTAAAAGTATCTAAAAATTAGGAAATAACAATGAAACTACAAGAAATGTCTACTAAAACAGCAAAAAAGTTGAACAAACTAATGGAAAGCCGTTTTGGTTTCACTATTAATTACGATAATCTAGATGTAACTAAAGCTACTAAGCTAAATGAAAAGATTACAGCCAATCTAGACAACATCCGCCATAGCGTTGATTTGCATACAGCAGAAAAGAATCCACGTTATATGGAATTACTTACAGTGCAAGAAGGACTTTCGACCTGGTTAAAAGAAAATAGTGAAACTGAAGTTATCACTGAAGGCGAAGTTGGTAGTGCTGAAGTATTACTAGCCGCTAAGAGTATGGTAGATGAAGTTCAGGATATGATCGAAACAGCAGGTAAAATGCAAAACGAGCAACTACCACAATTACTAGATAGTATCCGTGATCAACTTGGTAGTGAACAAGCTGATGCTTTCCAACAGTCAGTTGGCGGAACATTAGAACAATTAATGCCAGCACTACAAACAGCTAGAGATGGTGTCGATGGTGGTGTCAGAGTACTATCCGGTGAGCAAGTTGATACTCCAATGGATATGCCAACTCCAGATAGTGATCTTGATCTTGAAGTTGATGATGTCGAAACAGTTACTCCGGACGCAGATGGCTTTGATGCTACTGGTGCCGCAGTAGGTGGTGATACAGAACTTGGTCGCGAATTAAGATAATCGTGCGAGTTGATGAATTTGCTAACAGTAGTTCAAATCCAGAAGATAACTTAGTAACAGCTCTGGAACTTATTCGTAATCGCTACAAAGATGATGAAACACTTCCAAAAATTTCTACACAGAGTATAATCAAGCTAGTACTAAACACAGATCGTACTTTTGATTATGATGCTCTAGTATCAGCAAACGAAAACAATCCAGCAGTAAAAACCCTAATTAAAAGTTTTAACAAAGACTATGTTGAATTACACCCTGCAGGCAATGATGGTGAAAACGACTCAACAACAACTAACACCGATGGTAAAACTGGAACAGCAAACACTGTAAACAAGATGGCCAAACGTGCCGCTAAAAAAAGAAGTAAATCTACTTTTTAAATACAATCCTTGACAATCCCTTATAAATAGTGTAGTATATAATATACTAACTTGAGAGAAATAATATGGCTTATAGCGATAAAGTATTAGATCATTACGAAAATCCAAGAAATGTTGGCTCTTTTGACAAAAAAGACTCAGACATCGGAACTGGTATGGTTGGTGCACCTGCTTGTGGTGATGTTATGAAACTACAAATTAAAGTAGACAAAGGGGTAATAACAGATGCAAAGTTTAAAACTTATGGCTGTGGTAGTGCTATTGCATCTAGTTCACTGGTCACAGAAATGCTTAAAGGTTGCACTTTGGATGAAGCACAAGCTATCAAAAACACATCCATAGTTGAAGAGTTAGCTCTTCCTCCTGTAAAGATACATTGTTCTGTACTTGCTGAAGATGCAATTAAAAGTGCAATAGTCGATTACAAGAAAAAACAAGAAACAGTTTAATATGATTTCATTAACTGACATAGCCGCTGAGAAAGCTAGCAATGCAATAGCCAGCAGAGAAAACACTATAGGACTTCGCATAGGAGTTAAGACTACAGGCTGTTCAGGTATGGCATATGTATTAGAGTTTGTTGACACTCTGGAAACAGATAATGATCAAACATATCAAGACAAAGGCATTACTCTAGTAGTAAACAAAAAAGATTTAACCTACCTAGAAGGTATGCAACTAGACTATCAAAAGAAAGGACTCAATGAAGGCTTTGAGTTTATCAATCCAAATGAATCAGCACGCTGTGGGTGCGGAGAAAGTTTCACAGTTTAGTTGACAAATCCTTAATAAGCATATATACTAATACTATGCTTATAAAAAAATACGATTACACACCCATATCACGAAAGTCAGTCGACGGTAAAAGATTATACAATTTACCCGATGGTAGTAAAGTTCCTAGTGTTACTACTATACTGGATAAAACTAAGTCAAAAGAAAAGCAAGAAGCACTAGCAAATTGGCGTAAACGTGTAGGTACTGCCAAAGCACAAGAAATAACTACAGAGGCCGCTAACCGTGGAACTCGTATGCACAAATGGTTAGAAGACTATGTTGAGAATGATAGAAATATGGGAGCTCCTGGAACTAATCCATATAGTCAACAAAGTTATAAAATGGCAGAAGTAATTGTTGAAAAAGGTTTAACACACGTAGATGAAGTATGGGGTATTGAAGTACCTTTATACTTTCCAGGATTATACGCAGGTACTACAGATGCGTGTGGAGTATACAAAGGCCAGCCAGCAATAATTGATTATAAACAGACTAATAAACCTAAGAAAACAGAGTGGGTTGATGACTATTTTATACAATTATGTGCATATGCCGAAGCACATAATGAGGTCCATGGTACAGACATTAAAACCGGAGTTATATTAATGTGTAGCAAGGACTATGAATTTCAAACGTGGACAGTACAAGGAAACGAATGGAATATCTGGCGAGATCGATGGTTTGACAGGGTTGAGCAGTATTATAAGTTAGCATAATCTCTCTAAGCTCATTGTTTTTATCTGAGCATAAATACTAGTTATAAAGTAAGGTGAGAATATGGCTGTAATACAAATATCAAAGATACAGGTCCGAAGAGGACTACAAGAAAATTTACCAAATTTGGCAAGTGGCGAGTTCGGCTGGTCAATTGATGAACGCAGATTATTCATTGGTAATGGTACACTTACAGAAGGAGCACCGCAATTAGGTGTTACTGAAATACTTACTCAGTATAGTGATCTAGATAATCTTATAGCTAACATTACAGCGTCTAATCTATCATTTAACACTACTACTATTCTCAACAATACTACACAACAGACAAACATTACAGTCGGTAATCTTAAACAAAGAATAATTGACTATGATCTAGTTAGAGGATCATTTACTCGAGTTGGTTCAATGAAAGTAACTAACATCGGTGGAGTATCACAGCTAGAAGACGACTACGTAGAAACAGGCAACACAGGAGTTATACTAACTTTTGCGGCTAACACATCAAATGCCTCTAACGTATCATTACAGTATGTTTCAACCAATACTGGTACAAATGCCACATTCAATTATTATCTGAAATCATTCCAAGTAGAAGCGTAAGATGTCTATGACCTGGCAGGACTTCTGGACCCTACGAGTGAATGATCGATTAAGGCAATGGACCGATTTCAGGCAACAACTAGACAAATTGCCGTTTGATTTAGCACTTGTAGAACTAAACGAAATGTGGAGCAGTGCTCCGCAAGTCAACTATGCTTTAGACCAAAGTAGTAATAAAAATTGGCCAACTCCGTGGGAATTGTTAGCCGAAACCAACTATTGTACCATTGCAAAAGCTCTAGGAATAATGTATACTATATACTTTACTAGACATAGATCCACCGATGTAGAGTTACGTGTATACTATAACTATGATGACAAGGAAAGGCACGCTGTAGCGTGGTTTAAGGGTGGTGAATATATTCTTAACTACTGGCCATTTGAAATAGTAAATACAAAACAGATACAAGAAAAGCAGTTGAAGTTGCTTTATCAATACACGAGTAAAGATTTAAAATTGGAAAGTTATTAAACATAAACATATAGAAAATAGAGGGTTCAAGTGAGTAGTATTCAAGTTAAAAAACGTAGTGGTGATGTTGTTCCGTTAGACCTAGTCAAATGGCAAACTCAAGTAGCAAAGGTCTGTCGAGGTACTGCAGACGTTAGTCAATCAATGATAGAGATTAAGGCACAGCCTCATTTTTATGATGGTATCAGCACCAGAGAGATTGATGAAATAACTCTTCGAGCTATAGTTGATCTAATTGACATAGAACACGAGCCAGAAGTAGGACACACTAATTACCAATTTGTAGCAGGTAAGCAACGCCTAAGTATGTTACGTAAAGATATATATGGTACCTATCTCCCACCTAGCCTATACGAAATTGTTAAAAAAAACGTAGCTACTGGTCTGTATACAGAAGAATTACTAAAATGGTATTCAGAAGATGAATGGAACGATATGGAAAATATCATCGACCATAGTAAAGACGAAGATTATAGTTATGCGGCCATTGAACAGTTAATTGCAAAATATCTTGTTAAGAATAGATCAACAAAAGAAATTTATGAAACTCCACAGATTCGTTATATAATTGCCGCGGCAACAGTATTCCATAAAGAAGAAACAAATAAAAGATTAAAGTTTATTAAAGAGTACTATACCTGCGCCAGCGATGGATTGTTTACCCTAGCAACTCCCGTACTGGCTGGCCTAGGTACCCCTACAAAACAGTTTAGCTCGTGTGTATTAATTAAAGCAGACGACAACTTAGACTCAATATTTGCATCAGGTGAAATGATGGCAAAATATGCGGCTAAACGTGCAGGCATTGGCCTAGAGGTAGGAAGATTAAGACCATTAGGTAGTCCCATTAGAGGTGGTGAAGTTATGCACACTGGTATGATTCCATTTTTAAAGAAATGGTTTGGTGACCTACGATCGTGTAGCCAAGGTGGTATACGTAATGCTTCAGCAACAGTATTTTATCCCATATGGCATCATCAATTTGATGATCTAATAGTATTAAAAAACAACCAAGGAACAGAAGAAACTCGTGTACGTCATATGGACTATGGTGTAGTATTGAATGCTTTCTTTTTTAGACGATTCAAGAACAAAGAAAATATTACATTCTTTGATCCAAACGAAGTTCCTGATTTGTATGAAGCATTTTATACAGACACAAAACTATTTGAAGACTTATATATACAGTACGAAAAACAAAGAAACTTACGTAAAAAAGTAATATCAGCTGAAGAAGTATTTAAAGCAGGCATACTTAAAGAACGTACAGATACTGGTAGAATATATCTTGCATTTACTGACAACGTAATGAAACAAGGACCATTTGATCCTGAACATCATCCAATATATCAAAGTAATCTATGTTGTGAAATACTGTTACCAACTAAACCGTTTAAGAGATTAGATGATCCTAATGGACGTATTGCTTTATGTACTCTAGGAAGTATTAATTGGGGTAGTTTTAGAAATCCAGAAGATATGCGTAGAGCCTGTCGTATATTACAACGTTCATTATGCAACATATTAGATTATCAAGATTTCCTAAGTATACAAAGTAAATTGTCAAATGATGAGATATCACCACTAGGTGTTGGCGTTACTAACTTAGCATACTGGCACGCTAAACGAGGAATGAAGTACGGTGAAAAAGAAGCATTGCAAGAAGTTAAAACTTGGATGGAACATCAAGCATTTTATCTAACTCAAGGTACTGTTGAACTAGCTAAAGAACGTGGTGCCTGTAAACATAGTGCATACACACGTTATGGACGAGGAGAATTTCCCTGGGAAAATCGTGCTAAAGGTGTTAATAAACTAACAGACTTTACTCCAACAAATGATTTAAACTGGGAAACTCTACGTCATGATATGAGGATGTATGGTGTGCGTAATGCTACACTAATGGCTATTGCTCCAGTTGAATCAAGTTCTGTTGTAGTTAGTAGCACCAATGGTATTGAGATGCCAATGAGCTTGATATCAGTTAAAGAATCCAAAGCAGGATCGTTAATACAGGTAGTTCCGGAGTATAATAAATTAAAGAATAAATATGAACTGATGTGGGACCAAAAGGATTGTGAAGCATACCTTAAAACGGCCGCGGTACTAGCCGCTTATGTGGATCAAAGCATAAGTACAAATACCTTTTATAATCCAGCACATTTTCCGGAACGTAAGGTACCAACAACTATAATTGCTAAGAATCTAATGCAGGCACACGCCTGGGGCATCAAAACCTTCTATTACAGTCTTATTAACAAGGCTGGTAGTAAAAACATAGATGACGTATTAGATGAAAGTAATCTTTTACCCTTGTCTGATACTGTAAGACAAGATTTTATTGACGATGATGACTGTGAGGCGTGTAAACTATAATGAGTAAAGAACAATATAACTTAAAAACAAAAACTGATTATCTAAATAGAAAGATGTTCCTTGACCCCCAAGGTCCTGTAACAATACAGAGATTCGAAGAAGTAAAATACAACAAGATAGTTAGTCTAGAACAGACTGCTAGAGGATTCTTTTGGATTCCTGAAGAAATTAGCTTAACAAAAGATTCAAATGATTTTAAAACTGCTAGTGATACAGTTAAACATATATTCACATCAAATCTGTTAAGGCAAACAGCGTTAGATAGTCTGCAAGGGCGTGGCCCAGCACAGGTATTTACACCAGTAGTTGGACTGCCTGAACTAGAAGCGTTGATGTTTAATTGGTCATTCTTTGAAACTAACATTCACTCTAGAAGTTACAGTCATATTATACGTAACATCTACAATGTGCCTAAAGAAGTTTTTAATACAATTCACGACACCAATGAAATTATTGATATGGCTTCTAATATTGGTGAATACTACGACAAATTGCACGTAATTAATTGTAAGAAAGAATTAGGACACAAGATTGCCGAGCAGGACCATATCAATGCAATATGGCTAGCACTAAATGCAAGCTATGGTCTAGAAGCATTCCGATTTATGGTATCATTTGCTACAAGTCTTGCAATGGTAGAAAATAGAATCTTTATGGGTAACGGAAATATTATTAGCCTAATCCTACAAGATGAATTACTGCATAAAGAATGGACTGCTTGGATGATTAAACAGGTAGTTAAAGAGGACAAGAGATTTGCAAAAGCTAAAGAACAATGTGAAGCTGAAGTATATCAAATGTATATAGATGTTATAGCTGAAGAAAAAGCCTGGGCAGACTATCTATTCAAATTGGGCCCGGTTATTGGTCTTAATGCAAACATACTTAAAGAGTTTGTTGACTACACAGCAGTTAGTGCCCTTAAAGATATTGGTATTAAGTATCAAGATCCAGCACCTAAGACTACTCCGATACCGTGGTTTAATAAACACAGTGATACTAGTAAAAAACAAACAGCACTACAAGAAAACGAATCAACTAATTATGTCATTGGTGTAATGGACGGAAGTCTTGAATACGATGAATTACCGGAGTTATAGAATGCTCAAGATATACACAAGAAATACCTGTCAATATTGTAGTTCAGCAAAAGCTGTATTAACCAATAAAGGAATTACCTACGAAGAAGTTAACGTAGATAAAGATCCAACTGCCCGTGAGTGGCTAATGGAAAAAGGTCATCGATCAGTACCTCAATTATACATTGGGGAAACACTGTTTGTAGAAGGTGGCTTTCAAGGACTGACTAAGTTGTCAGATGAAGAAATCAACGAAAGATTAGGAGAAACAGATGTTAGTGAATAAGTATGAAGCAGATCAAATAGTAAGTTTTAAATTAGTTAATGGTGACGAGATAGTTGCTAAATTAATTGAAGAAAACAATGATACCTATACAATTGAAAAACCTTGTACAGTGATGCCTAGCCAACAAGGTCTAGGATTAATTCAAAGTTTATTTACTAGCGAGTTAAATAAGAATGTAACACTAGAAAAGAAACACGTAATGTTACATCAAGCAACGATGCAAAAAATTGTAGATCATTATATTAAAACAACTACAGGTATTGAAACAGCTGGGGCATCAAGCGAAATTTTACAAGCATAGGACAAGTTAAAAATGGCTGATACTACCGCCGCAGATTTAATTGTAACAAGCAAATCCGGAACAGTAGTTGCGGACAACTTGCTGTTGACATTAAGTACAGCTAGTGGTAGTTCAATTACTCCTAGTACTATTAAGGCAATGAGTGGCATTAATCAAAATTTAGCCCTTGGTGTTGCTCCTGTTGTTACAACAGCTATTGCTAAACTACAAGTTGTAGCAGATAGCTCAAGCAGTCCAGCAAATGCCGCCGCGGCCAATCTTATTGCTAATCTAAATTCAACCAACTCGACACTTGCTCCAACTAATGCAGGGTTTGGTTCATTTATAAATCAAGCACAGGGCCACGTCTCAGATGCCAATGATATAAAAAAAGCAACTAACTTTATGGCTAATACTCCTAACTTTCCAGACTACGGCAGTGGCATAACTAATATGAGCTCATTAAGCTGTCAAGGACTTAATAACGAATTTGGTGATCTAAACAAAGCTGGTAGTATAATGAGCAAGGCTGGATCTTGTTATGACACAACTGATATGTCAACATTTGGTCAAGGCACAGGATTTATTGATAAAATTAATAAAGTTAAGATGGGAACTAGTACAGGATTAGATTCTGCACTTACAAGTAATGGAGTAGACATTACTAGCCTTAACGATCCAGTATATACTGAACAAATTCAAAAAACACTGCAACAGCAAAACGATCCACTAGTATTACAATCAATAACAGATCAACTTGGTGTTAGTCCGGTCGGCGATATTAATAATATGTCCGATTATCTCAACATAAACAAATTAGTTGGGCCTGAAGATTTAAACGGATTCGATAGTTCATTATCTGGTATAGGTACAAAGTTTGGTGATATGGGTGCTAGCTTTAGTAATCCAGCACAGGCTGACGTAATGTTAGGAGGACTCCAGATACCAAATGTTCCTACACTAGATGCTAGTACTCCTTCACTAACTGAATTAATTAGCAGTGAACAAGCACAACTAGATAGTATGACTGGAACCGGACAAGGCCCACTAGGAATGCCAAGTCTGACTGATTTCTTCCAAAGCATAAGTGGCGGTCCAGATATAGATGCACTAAACAATAGTGATATTGATATGACTAGTATAGCTAATATGGAAACAGCATTAAACAAGCAAACTACTTTGTTTGGTCAAGCAGGGATAGATCTTTCAACACCACCACCGAACAATCTTAACAGTTCGAAGACCTTTGCAACTAACCTACATAAATTTGGTACAGACGATATATCAAATCAACTGCTAGGCAATATGGCAAGTAATAACCAATACGGAGACTCTATTAAAAGTAGTCTCGCAGAAGGCAAAAACAACGATTTATTGGGTCAATATGGTGTCAAAAAGCCTGATTTTAACCCGTTTGAAGGAGTTCCGTCATCCGGTGATCCAGTAGCTACACAAGGATCATTTGGCACATAAACATCTACATCTTAATCCAGTAACAGAGTATGAAACTATCAAAGACTGGGCTTTTAAACTAATTGGAAAAGAAATAACTCCTCGCAATTTAGTTAAAGTTCTAGGTAAACAACTTAATAAACATCACCCTATTAGGGTAAAGCTGGCACAAACTAATGATCTTGATGAGGGAGATTGGTGCATTGGAGCAGAGTATGATCCAGGACTTGACGAAGCAGGCAAAAAACAGTTTATAATTGACTTTATAATTAATCATCTAAAAACAAAGCCTTTATTAATTACCGAACAAGTAGCCGGAAAATTAGCATTTGATTTAACAGAAGTACTAATACACGAGTATGAACATCAAAGACAGTATAGGAATAGAAGATATAAACAGAATAAAAATTTATACAAAAGCACACATCAAAATATTAAGATAAAGCAGGATCAGGAATATCTAGGTAATCCAGATGAAATAGAAGCATATGGAATGAATATAGCGGCCAGATATTACCTGATGGAATATAAGTTAAATATTACTAACGAGAAAGAGATACACAGTCCGGACTTAGAAACATACTATAAAGCATTTGGTAAGCAACACGCAGTAACTAAACAGCTACAAGAAAAGATAAAAGAAAATATAGAATATTATAAGGAGAACGACAATGGCAAAAAAAGAAAATACTTCAAAAGACCTAGGTAAAGATGATATTGAGTTTGAAAGTAACGATGAAGGTTTTAGTGCTGAAGATTATATATTTGTTTGTACTCCAAACGGAGAGTTGAAAGAAGTTGTATTTCCAGTAACAGATGTAATGAGATATCCAGCTAAACTGTTAGAAGTGTTTGAACATTTTGGAATTGACGATCCTGACAGTTTGCTTGTACCAAAAGTACTACACTAGCCAAGCATACGACGTAGCTGACGTAAAGTATCAGCTACATCATCTTTAAACAATATAGCTTTCCCCCCAACACTTTCCCATTCTTCGATATTACTAATTCTATCATCAATTAATACATCATTTTCTTCTTTATGATGAGATTTCTTATCTACAGTATAAGGTCCTAAGAATAAAGGAATACCTGGAAAACGCTTTTTAATCCAATGTGTTTTATCCCAGAATACCCATTGCATATTATTTTCACGTGGCACTGCTGAGAGGAATGCAAGATTCATTTCCTTGTCGTTAGCTATTTTTTTTAATTCATCTACTAGTTTAACAGCATCAGGCATTAGTTCTAGTTTACTGTAAATTCTTTCATCAACACAAATTTTAAACCAATCGTCAGTGCTGTATCTATGCCCTCTTTTCGGCCGATGCCCAACAACTGCTTCTGCGTATCCTTCGAAGTCTGCTACTACGCCATCCATATCTAAATATATTGTTGCCGTTGTTTTTTTATCTGACATTATTTTTCCTAAATTTCAATTTGTTGGTTACCGCGATTGGGGAAATAATCCTTTTGTTCACCTATTCTATTAAGGTCTGACGTGATACAATGTAACCCACCATCCCAAAAGTATCTATGACGGAAATTTATAATATGTGGAGTAATACCATGGCGATCAAACGCTTCAAACACTTCCTTGTTATAGTTATTAACTACTACATTTTGTTCGTTTATGACCAGAACATTAACATCAAACACAGTCTCTTCTACATATCCAACCCAATGGCCCATCCATTCATTTACGTAATCTGTAAATTCATCATTGGTCTCTTCACCAGGTACCCACCATTTACCTTCGTTTTTATCTTTAAGATTAAGAAATTCCGGGATCTTACCCCAACTCTGTTCTGGAAGATACACAACTTCCCATCCTGGAAATGTTTCACTATATGTTTGTACATCTCGTAGACTTAGAATTAACCCTGGTTTAACCGGACAAAAAATACCGTCACTGTGTCCACCTGAGTTTACAATATGATTGCGATGGTCAGGGAATAGTGCTTGTCTTTCACTCAGTATTGGTTTGAAGTCATCTCTTTTATCGTTAGTACCATGGTATAAATCTTTACCAATTCGTGTTGTGAAAGCGCCATTAACAGTATTTTTCTCTTTAACCAATTCGCATTTATCTTCGAGACTATCTAGTATACCTTTCCAACCAAAATGGTGAGACCCAGGATCACTTATACCAAATTGATTAAAAGCTTCATCGAGAATCCATTGTGGAATATCTTTTGGGGATTCTGGCCGATCTCCCCAGCTTTCGCCTTTAATGACATCCCATTTAATCATGAGGTCATGAAAATTATAAAAGAACCTATTACCAATCATAGCAGTATAATCTCTAGGGACCATTGGCGGAGGAACAATTTTACCATTATAATCTAGATAATTTTTATAATCAGTGCTGACATACGGTCTGTGAATTTCTATATCAAATGATTTTAATAATGCGATTACCTTCTGATAGTCTTCTTCTGTTTCTTCAGCAATACGTTCCATAACTGTACGTGCTTTACTATTTGTAATCCACGAATAGAACTCTGGTGCATATGATTTCCCTACAGCACAGACTTTGAGTGGATCCCAATGTTGATTTACACTATATTTCATCTGGATAATCCCTGTATAAGGCGTGTTGTATCGTTGCAGTATCTACAAATCTATTAAAGCTCATATGTTTTTCTTCTAGCTCACCTTTAAGAGGTGCAACCCTGGTGTGGGCTTTGTCTAACTGTTCCATATTTTTGAACTCCATCATGATATGCCATTCAGGTATATCCATACTCCTAAACCCTAGTTTCATACGCATCACACGAAACTTTTCCATTATGCCTTCGTCGACTAACTGCTGTAAGAAAGCATTCATATTATCAATCCATTGTTGATCATCTATGTTGCCTTTCTTGTCGGCCCAAATATTGTATACGTCCACTATATTTCTCCTAATAATTCAAATCCATCAAACTTACTTTTATACTTGTGTGCTTCACCTAGGTAATAATACTTGTATCCTTGGTCTTTATAATATGCACATTCATTTTCTAAACTTATACGTCCTAAACTTAGTTTAGGCTTTGCATAGTCCCAAGCAAATTGAACTGCATACACTACATCTTTATTATACTTGGTTACTACACTCCACGCAACCAATTTAGCATCATCATAATAACCAACGACATCGTTATGATTCCATATAAACTCATTTTCCCACATTGGTTCAACACTAAGAAACTTTTTATAGTTACAATACTTCTTAAAGATTAATTGGAGTTCATCGATATTGGGATTAATAATTATCTTAAAGTCAGCTTTGGAAGTATAGTTAGTCTTAGATAGATCGATCCTAGCGTAATATAGATTCTGGTCGTTAGGTGAAAGCATATGTTGAAGTTTTAAATAATAGTAATTAAAACTATTTATAACGCCATGATACTACACTATCAACTTCCGATTTACTCCAATGATCATAATAACCTTTGTCTCTAATCTTGTCAGCGGCCGCATTTAATTCTTTCAGCCGTTGTACTATTAGTAATGCTGAATGTCCAAAGTTCATACTAACACCGTTTACTGTTTCGACTAATTCAGGATGATCTTCTAGTATCACAATGTCATCTGGCATATAAGAATCATTGAGATCTTGTGCTATTTGCCTAAATTCTTGTGCTGTAAATTCTTCAGTTGGATACCAAAACACATAAACTTCCTGTGTCCAGTTTATACTTTCAATATCTATTAGAGGATTAGTACCTTGCTGTATGTTAATTTGATTGTTTATACGTGCGGCCCGTGCATAAGGACAGGGTGCCCAATTACCTAATTTAGGATTAGGTTTTTCAACAAAATCTTTCATCCATTGTACAATTTTTTCTTGCATCAGTTACCTAATAGCCATGGATTATTAATAATCCATCCTAGTGTATATAACGCTAGTACGACAAAAGTTACTACTGTGACATTTAATATATAACGTATCATGATTTTATCTCGGTAGGAGTATCGAATAATTCTAACTGTACAGGCAAGCCATAGTTCCTAACCATCTCCACTAGTGGATCGTATAGATTATCAGTTGAATCCACAAGTTCAAAATCGTCATCATAGTAATCATACCAATCACCTAGCTCACAGTCGTCTGAATCGCCACTTTGAACTCTTTTCCAAGCTTCTTTTTTTGTGTTAGCTTCGATGTAAGTAAATTCTTGATAAATTACTCTGCGTTCAAATGTGTATTGATTAATAGCCATACGTTATTATAACATTATTTGGTAAAAATTGCAAGTCAAGTTGCCCATATTAATTTAAAGTAAGTTGCATCACGTGGATCTTCAAATCTATACGCAAATCCTTCGTTTGACTCGTCCTTACCAGATCGCCAGCCGTGTAAGTGATAGTGGCCATGGCCAGGAGCGGTCTCTAACCATTCTGCTATCAAAGGCGGTTTATGTGTAGGCTTCGTATTCATAGTGTCCCAAGTAATAATAACTTCGGTCCATTCCGGTGGAGGCCATTGCGAATCGTGTTTCATTTTACAGCTGAATATTTCATTTTGAAAAAAAGGTATTTCTTTTCGTCGACTATGTCATAATTTGGTAGTATACCGATATCTACATCATAGTATATTTTTATACCATAACGTTCGGTTAGCCAAAATTGAAAGTCGACTGGATCTCCATCGGTTTCTTTATATTCTTCCTGGCACTTTGCTATACTAGCCCACCAAACATCGCCTAGTATAGTGCCAATCCTATCTAGTTTACTATCATACAAGTAATTGTTATTAGTTCGCTTTGTCATGAAATACTATTCCGTTACAGTGATCTAATTCGTGTTGATAACATATACTACCTAGGCCTTCGAACTGTCTAATAACTTCGTTCCCTTCATGATCCCAGAATCTAGCTACTACAGTTTTTGGTCTTTCTATCTTTAAAAATTCATCTGGAAAACTTAGGCATCCTTCTTGGTGTGTTATTAGTTCTTCACTGGATGCTAGTATTTCTGGATTAAAGCAATGATACTCGTCTGCATCCACTTGCATTACAAAAACTTTACGACTAATACCTATCTGAGGCCCAGCAAGTCCGATACCACCATGGGCAGTCATAAATTCGATCATCCTCTTTGCCAGCATTAGATTTTGGCCAGGATTTTTAAATGTCATCGGCTTTCCGGATCTATATAAAACTTTTTTAGTTAATTTGAACTTGTTGGGTAATATCATTTTTTAAAGAGTAATAAGTTATCCAGCGTTCCATTTCGTGGTAATCATACCACACCCATTCATCATAGCCTGTCCTACTAACTTGTGGCCGGTTTTTAAGTTCTTCAACCATGGTATCAACATAATCTTTAATTTTGTATACCTTTTTTGGATCATCCCACACAGAAGTGCCGTCCTCGGCTATATATGATATAGTTAAAGTCATAGTCCATTTAGACTGGTTAACTTGTTTTATATTAAACATATTTACATTATATACTACTCGCAATAAAAGAGCAATTAAATTATAAGATAAATACATTAAACAGAAATAAGGATTTATACAATATGTCAGCTAACGGAATAGCACATTTAGTCAGTAAACAGCTAAAGCAAGTAGGTAAATTAAATATTGCTGAAGCAAAACGTCAAGGTAAAACGGTAGCCACAGACGGAACTATTAGCGGCAGTGGCAATACAGCACAACCATTCTACCGTTCATTCAACCAACTTGATATCGATCTGCTACCAACAAAGTATAGCGGTAATGCTGTTGTGGATAATGCTGGCACATTAATTCAAGGTCGACCTTGGGAAGAGTAACAATTAGGTTGATTTAAACTTATTGTTATGCAATCCACGTACCCAATAAATATTATACTATGAATAAACTTACCTTTAGCGACAAATATCTTATACCCTGGTTAACACTATTAAGTGGACTAGCTATTTCAGCGATTGCTGTATGGTATAGTATTGCAGGACTTGTTGCTATATTTGCCGCAAGTGCAACAGCTATTATTGCAATGGGGGTAGTACTAGAAGTAGGAAAATTAGTTACTGCTGTTTGGTTACATAGGAATTGGAACCACACAGTTCGTTGGCTTAAAAGTTATCTAGCCTTTGCTGTATTTTTCTTAATGGTTATTACATCAATGGGAATTTTTGGATTCCTATCAAAAGCACACATTGAACAAACATCAATGAGTGACGAACAGACAGCACAAATTGAAGTTATAGATGAAAAAATTACTCGAGGCAATGCCAAGATCGATCGTTGGAATCAAGAAATGGAACGATTACTTAAAGGATCTGGTAGTAGTTCAACTGCACTAGTAGCTGGTGACCAAGATGCACTTAGCGATATTAGAGCATTAATTAAAGATGAAAAAGAAGTTGTACGTAAAGAAGCTCAAGATAGAATTAAAGTAGCACAAGACAGACGTGACGCTGATATAAAGGCCGCGGAAAATAGTAAACAGTCAGACCTAAAAGCGGCAGAAATTAGACTGAAGGACAGCTGGGGTGGTGGCGATGAATATGATAAGATAGTAGCAGGAGCCAAGCAGGCATTCAATAATCTAGTTAGCCAGGCCAAAGATAAAGAGAACACAGAAAGTACAGAAGCTAGAAAGGTACAAAATACAAAACTAAAAGCTATTGACAAAAAGTACAAGAAAGAACTTAACGTATTAAACAAGCGTATTAACTCAGCTAATAAAGATGGTAAATTAAAATCTAAGCAGATTGATGTTCGTCTTAAGGAAATTGAAACAAATATTGTAACTGAACAGTCGGCACTGGATCTAGTACGTGAAGATAAAATGGTTTATGAAAAAGAATTCCGTAAACTAGAAGCTGAAGTTGGACCTGTAAAGTATATCGCTGAATTTGTTTACGGTCAACAAGCAGATAAAGAAATGCTTGAAAAAGCAGTACGTTGGGTAATTATATTAATTATATTTGTATTTGATCCGCTAGCTGTATTAATGTTAATAGCAAGTCAATACTCATTCCGTTATGCACGAGGAGACCCAACTGCAGAAACAAACGGAAAAACTAGGATCATCGAGAGAACTATCGAAGTTGATGCTGATGTAGATGGAGATACACCAAAAGATGTCAGAAAATTAGAAAAGAAAGTAAACAGTAAACTGGAGAAAAAATAATGGCCGCACCACAACAAGCAATAGATAACATTTGGGAAAAGTACAGAACTGCTTTAAAAGCATTAGAAGATTCCCTAGATGAAAACAATGTTCTTGGTATAAAGAACAAACAGGCTCTGGATGAAAATGAGTTACTGAAGCAAAAATTAAAAGACGCTGGAATTGATTGGCAATCACCGGCCGATATTATTGAGCTTGAGAAAAGACTTGAAGCTAGACTAGCGAAGAATGGCTAACGATCAAGACGCCCTGGATCTTATATGGAAGAAGTATAGAACTGCCCTAATTCATTTAGAGCGGGCTCTTGATGAGTTAGAATCAAAACCAAAAGAAATAGAAGTTATCAAAGAAGTTGAAAAGATAGTTCAACGACCATTCGAATTACCATTAACAGACGACGATAGTGATAATGCCTATACTGGACGTATTACTAAAGATGCTGTTGCAGGATTTGGTGAAAAATTTCCAGACTTCCCTGATGTCGGAGAACTATTCCTACGTGTAGACTTTAAGCCTCATAGACTTTTTAAATGGAATGGTAAACTGTGGAGCGAGCTTGCTGACTCATCAGAAACCGGCGGTTATGTGTTTAATGAGTCATATATAAAGTATATAACAAGAGAAGTTATACAAGGCAGATTACAATTAAGTAATCTAAGTATACCGGAAAAAGAAGCAGTATTAAATAACACAAATTACAATCAGCAACAGGTAATAGCTAGCCATCAAAAATAAAGGAATACTCAATGATCATAAAAGAAGCAGTTAGAATACTGTATGATATTAGTCGCGAAGTTGGTAATATCGATGGAGAACTAGCACGTCAAATACAGATTTGTGCCGAACAGTTAAGAATGAAAAAAGAGGAACGTACAAGTCTCGAATGCAATAAATATCTAAGTATTAATAAAGAGGAGTAGTTAAATGAAGAAAGTATTATTAGCAACACTTTTAGCAATGTCAACATTGGCAGTAGCTGAAGACCAAGTAGCAGTAGAAGAAATTACTGAAGATCAAGAGTCTGGCGGTTTGTCAGCTTATGTTACAGGAACATCAGAATATCTCTGGCGTGGCCTAAAACAATCACAAGGTGATCCAGCGGCTCAAGCTGGTATTGACTATGACTTCAATAACGGCTTTTACATTGGTACTTGGGCAAGTACAGTAAAATGGACTGAAGAAGGCTATATGAATAACAATGACTTTGAAACAAATTTCTTTGGCGGTTACGCTGATCAAATTGGTGATACAGGAGTTGGCTATGATGTAGGACTTTTACAATACTATTTCCCTGGCAATAACAAAAGTGGTGTAGCAGATACAGATGCTACTGAAGCATACGTTGGTCTTAACAAAGACTTCGGTACTACTAACCTAGCTGTAAAATATTCACAAGTATTAAGTGATGACGCTTGGGGTATTGGCGATGCTAAAGGATCAAAATACTACGAAGCCAATTGGACAGTTCCAGTGACAAGTACAATTACTGCACTAGCACACGTAGGACGTTCAAACTTTGATGGATCAGCTAATGGCTCTCTAGATTATACAGATTGGTCATTAGGTGCAGAATATGCGTGGAATGATCACCTAACACTAGGTGCTGGATGGTCGGACACTAATGCAAAAGATTCATTATGGACACTTGATGGTGAGAAACAAGGTGAAGGTCAAGCTATAATGTGGACAACCTGGGCATTTTAATGAGTAGATTTATAACATATCCAGACGTTGTAACAGTAGATCCAGAACATCACAAGATATTAGTCGTGGGTGCAACTGCCCACGAACTAGTACAAATGGAAAGATTTATGAGTACAAGTACATTAGATTTTGATGTATATCTTTATAAAGGTGATGAACACGATCTAGAATGGTTAAGCAATATTTCAACACACGACAATAAAGTTCCTCTTACGTTAATTAAAGAAGGTAGTGTAGTGTCAGTAACAAGTGCAACCACCTATATGGGCGAGGATCTGTTAAGTCATTTTGAGCAAATTGAAAAAGAATCACTTGACCATACAGTGCATTCGAGTGTATAATAACTAGATAGATAATAATAATGTTAACATAAGGAATCGAATGGCTGTAAATAATTTTGATAATACGTTAAAAGGAAACACTGTCTACGTAAAAGACGGCAGAGTTGACCAAGCACTACGTAAGTTTAAAAAGAAAATCCAAGATAGTGGGTTACTACAAGAAATGCGTGACCGTGGATTTTACGAAAAACCGACATCTGTGCGTAAACGTAAAGCATCAGCCGCTAAGAACCGTTGGCAGAAAAAATTAGCTAGTCAAGTATTACCAAAGAAGTTGTACTAAACAGTAAAAAAAGTATAAATAATTGTAGAGAGTGCCTTAGGGGCTCTTATTTTATAGATCTTGCTTAATTAAAGGAGAAAAAACTATGTCTAAGATCATCGGTATTGATTTAGGAACCACAAACAGTTGCGTGTCAGTCCTAGAAAACAACAAACCCAAAGTAATAGAAAATGCAGAAGGTGCAAGAACAACACCTAGTATCGTCGCCTATGGCGGTGAAGAAGTGCTTGTAGGTGCCCCTGCTAAACGTCAAGCAGTATCAAATCCAAAGAAAACAATATATGGCTCGAAACGTCTAATTGGACGTAAGTTCGATGAAGAAGCAGTACAGAAAGACATCGACATAATGCCATACAGTATTGTAAAAAATAAGAATGGTGATGCTTGGGTTCAAGTAGATAAAGAAAAAATAGCACCACCGCAAATATCTGCAGAAGTTCTTAAGAAAATGAAACTTACAGCAGAGGACTATCTTGGAGAAACAGTAACTGAAGCAGTAATTACTGTTCCAGCATACTTTAATGATAGCCAAAGACAAGCAACAAAAGATGCAGGTAAAATTGCTGGGCTTGATGTTAAAAGAATTATCAACGAGCCTACAGCGGCCGCTCTAGCTTTTGGAATGGATAAAAAAACTAAAGGCGACAGTAAAATTGCAGTCTATGACCTAGGTGGTGGTACATTTGATGTCTCTATTATTGATATCAGTAACATCGACGGTGAGCAACAATTTGAAGTATTATCCACAAATGGAGATACATTCCTTGGTGGTGAAGATTTCGATCAAGCATTAATGAATTATCTAGTAGATGAATTTACTAAAGATGCTGGAGTTGATCTTTCAAAAGATCCAATAGCTTTGCAAAGACTTAAAGAAGCCGCAGAAAAAGCTAAGATTGAATTATCAAGCAACTCACAGACTGAAGTTAATTTACCGTATATTACTGCAGATGCAAATGGACCAAAACATTTAGCTGTTAAAGTTACTCGTGCTAAGTTTGAATCATTAACAGAAGATCTAGTTAAACGTTCGATTGATCCTTGCAAGATAGCATTAAAAGACGCAGGAATTAATACCAGTGAGATCAATGACATTATCTTAGTTGGTGGACAAACACGTATGCCTGCTGTACAAAGTGCAGTAGAAACATTGTTTGGCAAAGCACCACGTAAGGATGTTAATCCAGACGAAGCAGTAGCAGTTGGTGCCGCGATACAAGGGGCAGTACTTGGTGGTGATAAGAATGATGTATTGCTATTAGATGTTACTCCACTATCATTAGGTATTGAAACACTTGGTGGGGTATTAACCAAGCTAATTAAGAAAAATACAACAATACCAACAAAAGCTAGTCAAACATTTTCAACAGCTGATGATAATCAACCAGCAGTAACAGTTGTGATAGCACAAGGCGAGCGTGATTTTGTTAAAGATAATAAAAATCTTGGACAGTTTGTGCTAGATGGTATTGAGCCAGCACCACGTGGTATGCCACAGATTGAAATTAGTCTTGATGTTGATGCTAACGGTATCTTAAAAGTAACAGCTCAAGATAAAAAAACTGGTAAAGAAAATAATATCACAATTAAAGCTAACTCAGGACTAAGCGAAGACGAAATTGAGGCAATGGTCCAAGATGCTGAAGCTAATGCTGATGCAGATAAAAAAGCTAGAGAGCTTGTTGAAACTAAGAATCAAGCAGAAGCAATGCTACATTCAGTTGATAAAGATCTTGAAGAATACGGTGATAAAATTACTGCAGACGAACGCAAGGCAGTTGAGGAATCAATTGCTAAGTTGAGAGAAGAACTTAAAGACGGTGATAATCTAGACGCTGAACAGGTCAAAGAATTAATTACCAAGTTAGCAGAACCATTGGGAGCATTAATGAAAGCTAAACAGGCGGCTGAAACTCCACCTGAAGTTAACCCAGGTGCTAAAACAGATTCAGGAAAAACAGCCGACGATGTAGTAGATGCTGAATATACTGAAGTTAAAGAAGACGATGATGCCGATAAAGGGTCATCTGATAAAAAGTAATCTTGCTTATTATAAGGAGAGCAAACAATGAAACAACTATATGTTAATAGCAAACTTGTAGGTGACTTGGATATGCCAAGCATCTTACGACAAGCTGTAGGATTTGATCAAATATTTAATGAACTACATAAGAATATTGGTCCAAATACTTCTAATAACTATCCACCATACAATATCATAAAGAAAAGTGATACTGCTTACAGTATTGAAGTAGCTGTGGCTGGATTCAATGAATCAGAATTAGACATTGAGGTCGAAAACGGTCAACTACACGTGATAGGGGACGCATCAAACAGAGCTGAATCTGATAATGAATACCTACATCAAGGTATTGCACTACGCAATTTTGATAGAACATTTACTATAGCAGAAAATGTAGAAATTAAAGGAGCAGTAGTTAAAAATGGTCTATTAGCCATTGATATGGAACATATAATTCCAGAGTCAGCTAAGCCAAAAAAGATTGCAATTACCTTTCAGAAGTAGTATAATAACTATGTTGGGGTAGTTTTCCTACCCCACATTAAACAATGACAAATTATAAAGAAAAGGATAATATGGGAACGAAAGTCGTAGCTAAAACAAAGCCAACCCCGAACTTTGATCTTAAAGAACCATTACAGTATAAGGTAATTTATATCAATGATGAAGTTACCACAATGGATTTTGTCATTATGAGTCTGATAACTGTGTTTAATCACAGTCCAGAAATGGCTCAATCATTATGTGATGAAGTTCACGAGAAAGGTGCTGGTACAGCCGCAATTATGCCATATGAAATGGCAGAACAAAAAGGTGTAGAAGTTACCCAACTTGCACGTAATGCTGGATTTCCATTACAAATCAAACTAGAACCTACTGAGTAATGATATTCAATAACATCAAAGAGTTAAAGAAAAAAGGATTAAAAATAGGAATAACATTTTCTACATTTGATCTACTACACGCAGGGCATATTGCTATGCTGTCAGAAGCTAAAAATCACTGCGATTATCTTATTGCTGGTTTACAAACAGATCCTACACTAGATAGGACTAATAAAAATTCACCAATACAAACAGTTGTAGAAAGACAGATACAGTTACAGGCAACTAGATATGTAGATGAGATTGTGGTATATCAAACTGAAAAAGACCTTGAGGATATATTACTTACTTTACCAATTGATGTTAGAATATTAGGCATAGAGTATAAAGATAAACCATTTACTGGTGATGATATCTGTGTAAAAAGAGATATTGAATTAATATTCAACGGCAGAGATCATTCATTTAGTTCAAGTAACTTACGAAAACGAGTTGCAGAAACGGAGAACAAATAATGGATATAATGCTAGACTTAGAAACTCTAAGCACAAAACCAGATGCAACTGTTCTTACTTTTGGTGCCTGTAAGTTTAATCCCTATAAACAAGAAGACATAGACAAAGGTATATACTTCCGTATCAATGTAGATGAACAAATTACATTAGGAAGAGATGTTGATGACAGTACTGTTGAATGGTGGGGTAAACAAGCAGAAGATGTGCGTGAAGAAGCACTAGGCGATGGCGATCGAATCACACTAGAGCAGTTTACAAAAGAATTAAATAGATTTATAGTAGGTGCAAAAAATATTTGGGCACAAGGTCCAGTATTTGATATTGTTATATTAGAAAACTTATATAGGCAATTAGGACTTCCGTGTCCATGGCAGTTTTGGCAAATTCGCGATAGCAGAACACTATTAAGTACACACGGTGATCCAAGAGAAAAGAACAAGGTAGGATTGCACAACGCCCTAGAAGATGCAGTTAGCCAAGCACAAGCAGTTCAACACGTATTCAATGCGTGTAGTATAACGGAGAAAAGATAATGCAGTTAATATTTGGTAAAGATAATGCAGAAAAACTTAGAGAAAGGTATGTTGTACTGGATCTAGAAACTGTAGAAAAAGATGGAGTAAGCATTGAAGTATACTGTCTAATACCAGGTGATAAAATAGGACTGCCAGATATGCCACAGATAGACAATTGGACAAAATTACATCACGAAATGATGGATGGATTTCACACTCAACAATACAAATATGTTCGTGATGCCATTGAACACCTAATGGGTAAGTTCGGTGGAGAAGTAGATACATTCTATACAGAAATACTTGGCCGAATCGACAAAGCCGAATCTGAATAATATTATATAACTCCTTTTAAAACCCACTTAAATTAACAACCACTATTTCTCTAACCTAAAACCACGATAAATACTCGTGGAGACTAGACAATGAGACACGTAATATTGGTGTTACTTTTCAGCTTGACATTTCTATTCAAGCCAGTAGTAGCACAACCACTTAAAGATTTTACATTTAAAAGCCCAGCCTTTAATGGTAATGGGTATTCTGCACACGTCTTAACAATAGAAAACCAAGAACATTCACGTAAAAAAGCTATCGCAGAAAAGATAGAAGCCAAACTAAAACAAGAACAAGCAGACGCAGAAAATACTAATGTTAAAAAATTCATGAGCAACTTAGAATCACGTATATATGCTCAAATATCACAGGACGTTGCCACAGCAATGTTTAACGATGATGGCTCATCACCAACATCAGGTTCACTAAACTTTGAAGGAAATATTATTACTTGGGATAAAAGCTCAGGTGACATAGTGCTAGGGGTTACAGATTTAGTAGGAACAACTACTACATTGACAATACCGTTAGGTGATTTTACATTCTAATGAAAATATTATTAATTCTATTATATGCCTTGATACTGGCAGGTTGTGCAACTGGTCAGGCAATGAAAGGTACTTATGATCAACCGGTAACAGTTGGTGCACCCACTGTTAAAGAGTTTGATACTATACCACCACCGGCACTAGGTAAGGTAGTGGTTGCTGTTTATAACTTTACAGATAAGACAGGACAAAGACGTCCAAGTGACACACAGTCAAGTTTTAGTACAGCAGTAACACAAGGTGCTGATGCGTTTTTAATTAAAGCATTAAAAGACGTAGGCAACAGTGGGTGGTTTGAAGTAGTAGAACGTGGAGGACTTGCTAGTCTTACACAGGAAAGACAGATTATTAGACAGATGCGTGAAGCCTACGATGGGCCAGACGCTAAGAAACTTATGCCGATGAAGTTTGCTGGTATGTTGATTGAAGGTGGTATTACAGGATATGACACTTCAACAAGAAGTGGTGGTATGGGTATGCGAGTATTAGGCATAGGGCCACAAACACAATTTAGTGAAGATATTATCACTGTGTCGTTGAGAGCAGTAAGCGTTAACACTGGTTCAGTATTAGCGGCTGTGAATGTACAGAAAACAGTATATTCTACAGCAGACAGTATAGCAGTATTAAAGTTCTTTGACAATGACACACAGGTTTTTGAATTTGAGTCGGGCATTACATTAAACGAACCGGCAACATTAGCAGTGAAAACTACAGTAGAGGCGGCTGTAGTTGAGCTAATAAAAGAGGGCGAACTCAAAGACGTTTGGGATTTCGCATATGAGCCTATTAATGGCAAGGAAACAAAAGAATGAAAAAATTAGTAAAAATATTTGGGGTGTTATTACTAACAATGTCAGTAGCATTTGCCGCTGATAATAGTATCTATATTAATCAGGCTGGTAGTTCTAGTACTATTAATCTAAAACAAGACGGTAGTGCCAACAAAATATACGGTAAAGGTGATTCAGAAGGAACCGCGGCATTATTTACTGGTAGTAGTCAAACAGTTGACATACGTCAAGTTGGTGCCAGTAACTTGTTAGGAATTGATGTTAACAGTACGGTGGTCAGTGGTGTAGGTGTTAATTTAACATACTACATTACAGGTTCAAACTCTGTAGCAAGTATTGACATCAACGGTGATGGCTTAGGTACAGCCGCGAATAACGTATTTAATGTACAAATGACAGGTAACTACAATGATTTAGTAGCTGACATATTAGGTACAGGTAATAGTTTAACAGCAACAGCAGTAGGAGGTAATTACAATGACTTCAACTTTACTATTGATGCTGACGACACAACTACAGGTATAGCAATCAGTGGTGGTGGTAGTAACGTTACAACATTGGTGTTAGGTACTGATGACTCAACAGTTAATTATACAGCAGTTGGTGCATCAAACACACTCAGTCTGACACAAAGTGGTGTAGGTGACGGTACTAACGGACATAACTTTGATTTAGATATTAACGGCTCATCAAACGCATTTACTGCTACACAAGCAGATACACAGTTTAATGATATTGATGTGAACATTACTGGTAACAGTAATACTTGGACAATTAATCAAACAAACTAATATGCAAACTCAAAAACAACATCTGGTGATAATGATGCAGGACCTAAATGCTCTTAGGCAAGAAGTAGCATTGTCACCAAACGGTGTAAACTCTATTTTAAAAGAAATAGATGAACGTGGTTGCGAGTTATTATATCAGTATCTAGCAACTCCATGATCAAGTTACTCGTAGTTTTACTCATGGCTATTCCCCAAATAGCTATGGGTGCTATTGGTACTATCTCACAACAAGAACAAGATCCAGCAAGAATTACTCGTAAAGATATAACTCTCAAAGGTGTTAAAGGTGTGGGTGTAGAAATGAAAGATAGTCTACGCACAGGAGCCGGCACACTTGAAATTACATTTGAAGATGACACACAGGTACAGATGACAGAGTCAGCTAAGTTAACTATTGATGACTTTATATACGACCCCAACAACAAGGACGCAGGCAAACTAGCAATTAAGATAGGCCGAGGTACAGCTAGATATGCTTCAGGCCAGATAGCAAAGGATCGTCCACAAGCAGTTAAAATTAGAACACCAAGTGCAACAGTAGCAGTTAGAGGTACTGACTTTACAGCTACAGTAGATGAGATAGGTGCTACCACAGTTATCCTGTTACCTAGTTGTCCTCAAGGTTGGATAGATATTCAACAAGATTGTAAGACTGGTGCTATTGAAGTTATAAGTTTAGGTGGAAGTGTTTATATGGATAAACCATTTGAAGCAACTCGTGTACCTAATCTAGAATCAAAACCAAGTCCGCCAGTTATAGTTGATCTGACTGAAGAAATGATTCGTGCAATTATTATTGTAGGTACCCCTAGAGAAGTTAAAGAAGAAGAACGTAAACAACTTGCAAAGAATGCCTTAGACCAAAATGCCTTGGACCAAGAACAATTAGAAAACGAATTAGATAAACAAGCACAAGAACTAGAGCAATACAATGCCAGCTCAAGACTAAGTCGTAATCTATTAGACAGAGATTTTTTAGCCAACATATTAGACATACTTAATTTGCAATTAATGAATGCACAGGCTCGTGTGTTAAGCAGTACACAAAAAAATTCAATACTACCAGACTATATTCCAGACCAAGGTGTAGAAGCTTATGTGGATAGTATGCACGTGGAACTATGTATAGACACTATTGGTAGTGACATTGCCTGTGTTAAAACACCAACCACACAAGAAAGTACTATACGTCAGATACAGGGCACTGTAGACATAACCAACAGAGTTAATAGTGAAGGCACAACCACTATTACTACGAGACAATAATGCGAGCTATTTTTATTTTAATGTTGTTGTTAATTTTCCAGCATTTATTCACAACAAACGCACAAGCTGAAGCAAATAAACTAAACTATAGCACCTACTATGTAAGTACATATGCACCATATCTTGAGAATCCATATTATGATTCAGTAGCAGGATATAATAGCACTGGAAGTAATAGTTCACCAAACGGTCTAAGCACACAACTTAGCACAGGAACCATATCAGGCATAAGTGGTTTCAATTGGGGCAGTAGCACAGTGTTTACTAGTGGACGTTCAGACCAGGTAGCAATGAAAGTAGATGGATATATCACCTGGCCAGGAACAGCAGGTGTAGCAACAACTGTATACTTTGGTGTTCAAGCAGATGACGGTATTCTTATGAATATAAATGGCACTAATGTAATTCAGGATTGGCAACAACAAGGCCCTGCAACCTGGAATTCAACTGGAACAATAACGTTAACAGGCGGAGAGGAATATCCAATTGTGGTATGGTGGTATGAATGGGGCGGAGGTGCTGTACTTGATATTAACTACAGTTTAACTGATTATCAGACTTCTAATCAAGTTAACATACCTAGCTCATGGTTTAATACAACTGCTACAGCGTTAACAACCACTACAACAACAGGAACAAGCTCAGGTATATCAGGCGGACAGAGTACACAAGTTACTACTGATCGTGCAAGAGCGGCAACTATTAAAAGTACTTCTGGTGCTAGTGATAACTCAGTTTATATAGAACAAGCTGGTGACAGTAATACTGTGGAGATTCTACAAGATGGTTCATCAGGTAATCATATAAGAGGTATTGGACAAAATATGGCTGATATAACAGGTGATTCAAATGATCTTGAAATAAAGCAAGGTGCTGGTACATCAGGTGATGGAGTTAATTTAATTGAATTAATGATTGATGGTGACACTAATGACCTAAAACTATATCAAGATAGATATGATGATGGAACAGCAGATGTAGATCCGACTGGTGACCATATTATTAAACTCAATGTCGATGGTAATTTAAATGACATTGAAGTAATTCAACGATCAAATGGCACAGATGGTCATTATGCAGATATAGATGTGACTGGCAATTCTAGTAATTTTGATATTCTACAAAAAGGTCAACACGAAAAACAATTGTTTATAGATGTAACTGGCAATAGCAATATAATAGATGTTACACAAAGAGATAGCTCATCTAAATTTGCGGATATAAAATTAATTGGAAATGGTCATGATGTGACTGTACTACAAAAAGGAACAGGTGCTCATAACGCAACAATTGATTTAACTTTTGGTTCTGGAGCAAGCACTGTAGATTTAACACAACAAGGTACTTCAAATCAATCATATTCGCTAGAACAAATTTGTTACAATGTATCCGGGTGTTCAACTACAGTAACACAAGAATAATTCTACCAAAAAAGCATAATTTGTCTTGACTCTATTAATAAAATCCCATATAATTAATATTACAATTTTGTAACACTCTTGTTACATCTTGTATAAATAAAAGTGTAGCAGTTCTAACTGTTATATTTAGAGTGGACGCGGTTTCCAATATTCATGAAACAACCGGCACGTTTAATCAACTTTTTTCTAAAGGAAAAAATCAATGCAATTAAATAAAATCAAACTAGCTCTTGGCTTTATCACTGTAGCAACCCTAGCTTCATCAGGTGCGTTTGCGGCGGCAGATCAAGAGAAAGCAATGGCAAATGCAGACAACTGGGCACACCCTAGAGGTCAGCACGATAACCAGGCTTATTCTAAGTTGACTCAAATCAACAAAGGTAATGTTAAAAATCTTAAAGCGGCTTGGACATTAAGTACAGGCGTAAATAGAGGACACGAAGGTGCCCCTCTAGTTATTGGTAATATGTTATATGTACATACAGCATTTCCAAATAACGTATATGCTTTAGACTTAAACAACAACCAAAAAGTTGTATGGTCTTACTTCCCTAAACAAGATCCTAGCGTTCAAGCAGTTCTATGTTGCGATAACGTTAACCGCGGACTTGGATTCGGTAATGGTAAAATCTTACTACAACAAAATGATGGTATGTTAGTAGCTCTTGATGCTAAGACTGGTGCTAAAATTTGGGACGCAAAGAACACAGATCCTAAAGTTGGTGCTACAAATACTAACGCTCCTCACGTAATTAAAGACAAAGTTCTTACTGGTTGTTCTGGTGCAGAATTTGGTGTTCGTTGCTTTATAGCGGCATATAACATTGAAGACGGTAGCCTAGCTTGGAAAGCTATGAGTACAGGTTCAGATGCTGATGTATTAATTGGTAAAGATTTCAACAAAGAAAATCCACTTTATTCAGCACTATCAGTTTACGAAGATGTAAACGGTGGTAACGTTCTAGGCGGTTCTTTCAAAAGAATTCCTAATGATCAACTTGAAGCTCCAGTGGCAGACCTAGGTCTTAAAACTTGGTTGAAACCACAAGCAGTTAAAGATGGTTGGCAACACGGTGGTGGTTCTACTTGGGGATGGTGGCCATATGATGCTAAGACTAACTTAGTATACTACGGTACAGGTAATCCTTCAGTATGGAATCCAGATGTACGTCCAGGTGACAACAAATGGTCTATGACAGTGTTCGCACGTGATCTAGATACAGGTATGGCACGTTGGGGTATGCAAATGACACCACACGATGAATGGGATTATGACGGTATTAACGAAGTTATCTTGTTTGACAAAGGTGGAAAAACATACGCTTGGCATCATGACAGAAACGGTTTTGCATACACTTGGGTAGCTAGTACTGGTACTTTAGTTTCAGCTGAAAAAGTGCATCCATTCGTTAACTGGTCAACTGGTATTGATCTTAAATCTGGTGTGCCACAAAAGCAAGCGGAACATTCAACACACCAAGATTACAACACTAAAGGAACTTGTCCTGCGGCACTTGGTACTAAAGACCAACAGCCTGCGGCATATTCACCTAGAACAGGCTTAATGTACTCACCACTTAACCACGTATGTATGACATACGAACCAGTTGAGTCTAAGTATGTTGCTGGTCAACCTTGGGTTGGTGCTACTTTAACTATGTTTGCTGGTCCTGATGGCGTAATGGGTGGCTTTGCCGCTTATGATCCAATGACTAACAAAAAAGTATGGTATAATAAAGAAAAATTCTCAGCTTGGGGCGGCGCAATGACTACTGCTTCAGACTTAGTATTTTATGGTACTTTAGATCGTTGGTTTAAAGCGTTAGATGCAAAATCAGGTAAAGAACTTTGGAAATTCCAAGTTGGTTCTGGCGTGATTGGTAATGCGTTTACGTACTCACACAAAGGCAAACAGCACGTTGGCGTACTATCAGGTATTGGTGGTTGGGCTGGTGTTGCTATGAACCTTGGTCTAACAAATGACACAGATGCACTTGGTGCGGCTGGTGGTTATAAAGAGTTAACAAAGTATAATGCGGCTCCAGGTGGCGGTGCATTAACAGTGTTCTCACTATAATCTAGTTAGTTAGATTGTACTACTTTAAAAAGGCTCCTTTGGGGGCCTTTTTTTTATCAATTAAACTACAAACAATAAATATGACTATGAGCTTAACTAAACCAGTTGATTACGGCACACCATTAAAAACCACAAAACCCACTATTACCCTCGAAATTGACGGTGTTGAAACTACTGTGCCTGAAGGTACAAGTATTATGGCGGCCGCAAAAATTAACGATACTAGTATTCCAAAACTCTGCGCCACGGATAGTCTAGAACCATTTGGTAGCTGTAGACTTTGTTTGGTTGAAATAGAAGGTAAAAAGGGTTATCCTGCAAGCTGTACCACACCTGTAAGCGAGAATATGAAGGTACGCACCCAAACACCAAAACTAGAAGAACTAAGACGTGGAGTAATGGAATTATATATTTCCGATCACCCATTAGACTGCCTAACCTGTGCAACGAATGGTGACTGTGAATTACAAGATATGGCAGGTGCTGTTGGCCTAAGAGATGTTCGTTACGGCTTCGATGGTGAAAATCATTTAGCCCAAGAGAAAGATAAAACAAATCCGTACTTTACATTTGACCCTAGCAAGTGTATTGTGTGTTCACGATGCGTTAGAGCGTGTGAAGAAGTACAAGGTACATTTGCCTTGACTATAGAAGGTAGAGGATTTGATTCAAAGGTATCAGCAGGTAATAAAGACTTTATGGATTCAGAATGTGTTAGCTGTGGAGCCTGTGTTCAGGCCTGTCCAACAGCAACACTGATAGAAAAAACAGTAGAAGAACACGGAGTACCTGATCGTAGTGAAACAACAACCTGTGCCTATTGTGGTGTTGGATGTAGTTTCAACGCTGAAATGAAAGGTGATCAATTGATACGTATGGTGCCAAACAAAGACGGTGGTGCTAATCACGGACACAGTTGTGTTAAAGGACGTTTTGCCTGGGGATATGCTACACACAAAGATAGAATAACAACTCCAATGATACGTAAGTCTATCAACGATCCATGGAAAGAAGTAACCATGGAAGAAGCTATTGATTATGCCGCTACAGAAATAAAAAGATTACAGAAAGAACACGGCCGTAATTCAGTAGGTGGTATAACATCAAGTCGTTGTACCAATGAAGAAACATATGTTGTACAAAAATTAGTACGTGCGGCACTTGGAAATAATAATGTAGACACCTGTGCTAGAGTTTGCCATTCACCAACAGGATATGGATTAAAAAGCACCTTAGGTGAAAGCTCTGGAACACAAGACTTTGACAGTATCAGAGAAACAGATGTAGCAGTTATAATAGGTGCCAACCCAACAGACGGACATCCAGTGTTTGCTAGCCATATGAAACGTAGACTACGTGATGGAATGAAATTAATAGTAATTGATCCACGTGAGATTGACATATTACATACCATACACGGCAATGGTGGGTTACACCTACAGCTTAAACCAGGCACTAATGTAGCAATGATAACCAGCATAGCACACGTCATAGTAACAGAAGGACTTTGTCAAGAACAATACATAAACGATCGTTGTGAATTAGACAGCTACGAAATGTGGAAAGAATTTGTCAGCAAAAAAGAAAATTCACCAGAAGTACTAGGATTAGAAACAGGAGTTGATCCTGAATTAATACGTGAAGCCGCGAGAATATATGCTGAACCTGGTAATTCAGCATTTTACTATGGACTAGGAGTAACAGAACATAGCCAAGGAACAACAATGGTTATGGGAATAGCTAACTTGGCAATGGCTACTGGTAACCTAGGTAAAAATGGAGCAGGAGTAAATCCATTACGTGGACAGAACAATGTTCAAGGTGCTTGTGATATGGGTAGTTTCCCACACGAGTTTCCAGGTTATAGGCACGTTAGCGAACAATCAACTAGAGATCTTTTTGGTAACCATTGGGGAGTTGAATTAGATCACGAACCAGGCCTACGTATTCCTAATATGTTAGACTTTGCTATAGGTGGAAAGTTTAAAGGAATCTATATCGAAGGTGAAGACATAGCACAAAGTGATCCAAATACTAAACACGTGACACGGGCCTTAGAAGAAATGGAATGTGTCATAGTACAGGATTTATTCTTAAATGAAACAGCTATGTATGCACACGTATTTTTACCTGGATCAAGTTTCTTAGAGAAGTCAGGTACCTTTACTAATGCCGAAAGAAGAATAAGTCCAGTAAGAAGAGTAATGGCTCCTAAGAATGGATATGAAGATTGGGAAATAACACAGATGCTATCTAATGCACTTGGTTACAAAATGAACTATGCAAGTGCTTCAGAAATACTTGATGAAATAGCAGAACTAACTCCAACCTTTAAAGGAGTAAGTTGGGCTAAATTAAGAGAACTAGGCAGTATACAATGGCCCTGCAATGATGAGCATCCTACAGGCACTCCTATTATGCACGTCAATGAGTTTGTGCGAGGTAAAGGAAAATTTTGGATTACAGAATACATTCCAACTGATGAGAAAGTTAATCAACGCTTTCCGTTAATATTAACAACTGGGCGTATACTAAGTCATTACAATGTAGGTGCTCAGACTAGAAGAACTAAAAACTCAGAATGGCATCAAGAAGACCTATTAGAAATACATCCAACAGATGCAGAAGCACGTGGAATCAATGATGGTGATCCAGTTAACATTAAGAGTCGTGCAGGGCATACATCTTTAACCTGTCGTGTTACGGAACGTGTACAGCCAGGCGTAGTATATACAACATTCCATCATCCGTGGAGTGGAGCAAATGTTATCACAACTGATAACTCAGACTGGGCTACTAACTGTCCAGAGTTTAAAGTAACAGCAGTAGAAATTAGTCTAGCAGTAGAAAACAGTGAGTGGCAGAAACAGTATGAAAAATTCAGTGACACACAAAAAACTTTAGCAGAAGTACGTGACTAAAGATTACAGTTAGATTACAAAAATGCAATTAGTGCTTGCTTTTTCTTATAATCCTAGTAAAATATAGTTTTAAATAATTAAATACAATTGATGGAAACATTCAAATACTATTTCAACAAAACTATTATCACACTTTGCATTCTCTTCTTTTTCGTATTATGGTATCAAATACTTTCTAAAATCTTGTGTAGTGTGTTTTGTGAAGTTGAGACTGCAGAAGTTGTTATAGCATATGAGGATATGACTCCTGAACAACGTCGAGCAGAATTTGAAAAACTAAAAGCACAAAGGACAGCAGAAAATGAAGAAAATAGTAGTACTCCTGACACTACTGACAGTGTCAACATTAGCTCTAGCAGATAAGAAAGGATATTTTTACGGAGTTAAATTTGACCATAAAAATAGTATAGGCGGAACTGATGCTAATACTTACGGGATGGAGTTTGGTAAACACGTATATGATTGGTTAGACGTAAAAGTATCAACTAACTACACATCCAAGGAAGGTGTTGGCAGTAGAGGCGATAGCTATCGACTTGAAGCAGGCCCTAAATTTAAATATAAATTAAATAAAGACTGGTCAACTAGTTTGTTCCTAGCAACAGGGCAAAAGTTTGTCAAAGATGATGACTATGGCTATTGGGTAGTAACACCAGGAGTCAAATATAAAATCAATCAAGACTGGAGTGTAGGAACTAGTGTAAGATTCCGTAACAGTTATGATACTAGCTATAACCAATCAGACAGAACTTACGCTGTTAAACTAGGATATAAAATTACACCAGATGTCTCAGTAAGTACTCGCTATAGAATGAAACGAGGTGACAGTGAATATAACGCTATTGGCGTTGGTTTCAAGTTCGAATTTTAATAATATTGTATAATGGTAGTCATTGAGTACTAAATATTAATGTACTCGTTCATCCCATCAGGGACGGAAGTAGGCATAAGCTGAAGGAACGCTTCTTTTTAAAAGGAGATAGCTATGTATACTGAAGAATATACATCCACCATATTAGAAATTGCAACACTATTAGATCTCGAAGTTAAAGAAGTAACTAACTTCCTTGAGCTAATGCTAGATGGTTACGGTTTTACTGATGCTCTTCACGGAACGCATTTAACCAGAGATGACTGTGAACTAGTGTTAGCAGAACTTAAGAAAAGAAAAAAATAATATGATAGATATCTTATTCTTGTTAATGGTCAAACACTGTATCTGTGATTTAGGATTACAGAGTCAACTGCTATGGGGCAAGACCATTAACAAGCAATATTACTTTGGCTGTCATAGTCATTATTTACATCACGCTGTTGGTACGTTCCTAGTTATACTGTTATTTTTTAATCCTTTATTGGCATTAAAAATAGCTGTTATTGACTACATAGCACATTGGCATATTGATTATACAAAACATCGGGTGCAACTCTATTGGAATCTTGGACGAAAGGACAAGGCGTTTTGGTGGGTAACAGTAGTCGATCAATTATTACATTTCTTAACATACTATATCTTTGTTGTTTACCTAGTTAATTAATATTAACGTAGCACATAAGTTATCTACGCATATTTTTAAATACTAGTATGAAAGTAAACGAATTTTTTAAACACAATTTTGTTCTGATTCCAGTTATAGCATCAGTCATTTTTGGTACTGTAACAGGTATCAAGTATGTTATTGATCTTACAAACACTATTGATGCCAACAACCAACGTGTTGAAAAACTATTAGGTGACCTAGAAGGCATCGACGACAAATATCGAGACAAGATTGACACTCTTAAAGACGATTTGAATGAAGCTGAAAACTTAAACTCACAAGAAATAGCTGAACTAAAAGCAGAAGTTGCTAAACTAGATTCAGCATTGCGTATGGGTGAAGATCTTTATCGAGTGTTAGCAGATCAGGTTAGAGAACAATCATATGATATTAAAGACCTTAATCGCTAGTATAATCCTACTTACTATAAGTCAATCAGTACTTGCTCGTAATGACTACCTAAACGGACAATCCTGGCAACAGTGTAATAAAGGAACTATTTCAACCTACGGTAATTACAATCAAAATGACAACACTAACTACAATGGGCAAAATTATCCTGGTAGGTTAAGTGATAACTCCAGTAACTTTGGTGGCAGTCAAGGGGACAGTCAACAAATTGGCATAAACTTTACCTGGTTTTTAGGTAGTAACTGTACAGACGAAGTACAAGACTTTATGTTTGACTCAATGAAGATCAACAGACAACTTGAACTAGCTAAAATGTGTCAACGCTATAAGCATAAAAAACTACCAGATAACTTTGCTGAACTTAGATCAGTGTGTGCAGGCTTTCCAGATGATATTGAGAATGAGCATAGACCACCAGAAGGTAGTGGTAGTTACTATGATGAACTCTTGCAAGAAATTAAAGACGGCAAACATCCTGACAAGAATCCTAAAAAATATCATTCAGACGATGTTAAGGTACCTTTCCAAGATAGTTTAAAACTAAAGTATGATGGTAAGGATACTAAAACATATAAATTAAAAGTTCCTAAGGGAATGGATAAACCTCGTCTGACAGACGAGTATGGTCTTCCATTGCCCTACACAATACCTGAACCTAAAGTAGTGTTCGAATAAGTTCTAGTAAAATCTCATTTTTGATAGTATAATATAATTAATTTATATAGGAGTTATCTATGAAAGTATTACGATTTACAGCAGTCTGGTGTGAACCGTGCAAGATGTTAGCAAAGAATTTAGACAATGTTACAACACAAGTGCCTATCCAGGTACTCGATATTGACAAAGAAGAAGATTTAGCTAGACACTTTAATGTGCGTTCAGTACCAACATTAGTTATGATTGATGAGGACAAGAAAGAAGTAAAACGTGTAGTTGGAGTGCAATCAGTAAAACAACTTAACCAGTTTATCAATGAATAGAAACTAATGATTTTCAGTATGCTTTTTAGATAATTATGTGCTATTATTATGATAAGTAATAACAGTAACACGTTGTTACTCAAAGAAGCAATCTCAAATTGGACCTGTTGAAAAACTCTCCGATGATTTGGTTAGCCGACATTTTAATAATTTTTTTATAAAGGACTACTATTATGTGGACTACACCTCAAGCAACTGAAATGCGTTTCGGTTTTGAAGTAACTATGTACGTAATGAACAAGTAATACCTGTTTATTCAATACAAATTAAAAAGCATTCTTCGGAGTGCTTTTTTTTGACTTATTATTCAGACTATGTTATAATAACAATTAACTCTTAACAGATAAATACTAGTATGAGATACTTGTTTGCTGTAGCGTTATTAGTACTTTCATTCGTGGCTTCATCTGCACCGAATCCAGACTTATGGCCGTATGTGCAAGAAAGATTATTCAATGACCGTATAGCAGTAGAAGCAGATCCTCTAGAGCTATCTATAGATGGACCAAAAAGAGCGGCAAGTGGTGCTCAAGTTCCTATTACTATCAAAGTAAATTCAAAAAAATTCAAAAAACTATATCTTATAATAGATGCTAATCCTACACAGCACGCCGCCACATTTACGTTAACTGAACGCACTCAAACAACTGAGATAATGACACGTATTAGGATGGAAACAGATAGTTTTGTCCGTGTAATCGCTGAAGATGAAAATGGGCATTTATCAATGAGTGCAAAAGCTATTAGAGCATCAGGTGGTTGTAGTGGATATATGGATTCAAGCGATCCTGAATTAACCAAAGCCTTAGGTAAAATCCTTTACAAAGCTAAAAACGGGTACCAGACGACTAGAATTAAACATCCTATGTTTACTGGACTACAAAAAGATTCAATTAACGGATGGTATGTACCAGAATGGATTATTAACCGTGTAGAATGGTATGACGGTGCTTTACTAGTAATGTCAGTAGACACTAATATTTCAATGTCACAAGATCCATATTTTAAATTTAAATATTCAAGTCCTGTTACAATCATAGCAACAGATACTAAAGACAATAAATGGTCTAAGTAGTATTCTTTTCTTGCATTTTATCCAAAAAGAATGTATAATATTGTATTATTAACGTTAACTCGGAGAAGCCACGTGGAAAATGAATTAGAAACAGTAATTACTAGTGAAAGTTTAGATGTTGAACAAGCATCACAGAACATAGGCGGAAGTCGATTTGATTTAATATTAATTGCGTCACATCGGGCACGTGATATAGCAAACTCACGTAAAATTGCAGAGAGAGGTAATCCTGATAAGAAATGGCCTTGTAGACCTACTACAGAAGCATTGCACGAAATTGAAATAGGAAAGGTTGGTAGAGAACTTTTAGAGCAAATAGCAAAGGAAAAATAGTTTATGGCAGAAGATAAAAAAGCAAAGAAGGAAGAAGCAGTTAAATTACCGTTTCATGATGTAAGTCTTGTAGCTAAAGCAAGGAAAGCTGAGAAAGATAAAGAACAAAAAGAACACGAAGAAGCATTAGAAAGATTCTTTGCGGCCGGTGGTAAAGTGCAGTATATTAAAACTGGAGACGGCAACAGCGATCAAAGTACAGCATCATCAGTATGGGGACGAAGAAAGAAAAAAGAGCCTGAAGTTAAGAAGAAGTAGGTTATGCACCCATCGTCTATCGGTTAGGACACCGGGTTTTCATCCCGGCAAGGGGAGTTCGATTCTCCCTGGGTGTACCAAATTTGGAGGAGCGGCGAAGTTGGAGAGTCGCGGTGGACTGTAAATCCATTACCTCTGGTTGAGTAGGTTCGATTCCTACCTCCTCCACCAAATACGCCCTCTTAGCTCAGTTGGTAGAGCAACGCACTTGTAATGCGTAGGTCGTCAGTTCGAATCCGACAGAGGGCACCAAGATAAGGAAGTGTGGCTGAGTGGCTTAAAGCTCTGGTTTACTAAACCAGTGATCGGGAAACTGGTCCGTGGGTTCGAATCCTACCACTTCCGCCAATAAATACAGTATATGATTAAAAAGATATTATTAAGTCCATGGACAGCAGTAGTTACGCTGTCCATAATTGTTTATATAGCACTAGGTAGTCCTATATTTTTAGAATCGGTCAAGTTAAGATACTTCGACCAACTAATTACCTCACAGCCTGAACAACAAACAACAATAGCAACTGTTAACATAGATGAAGCAAGTCTAGACAAGTATGGACAGTGGCCATTTAGTCGTGATGTATATGGTGACATAATCAAAGACCTATATGATCGTGGTGCCGGTTTAGTAGTATGGAACATATTAATGTCTGAAGAAGACCGATTGGGTATGGATCATAAGCTACAAGAAGTATTACGAGAACACCCTGTTGTTTTACCGTTAGTGGGTGCAGAAGAAACTAAAAATTCACCACGCAATCCTGGTGCAGTTATGATAGGTGATCCTACAAACAAAGTAGTAGAGTATCCAGGTATACTATCAAGTATTAATCATCACGAAAGTCTGGCATATGGTAGTGGTATAAGTTCAGTATTTCCAGAAGTAGATGGTGTAACTCGTAGGATGCCGTTAGTAATTAAAAGTGGAGATACACTGTATCCAAGTTTAGGTTTAGAAGTCCTACGCATACTAGCAGGTGATCCAAGTTTCCAAATTAAGTTTTCAGACATAGGCATTGATAAATTACGTATACCACAGTTTGGTATTGTTTCAACAGATCCTGTAGGGCGTATATGGATTGATCATCAACAGCGTCCTCAGAGTTATAGTCTAACAGAATTACCAGAAACATTTGATAGTGGTATAGTTATAGTAGGAACATCAGCCGCGGGCATTGCAAATCCGATAGCAACTAGTCGTGGTGAAGTATGGCCGCAAGACTTACAAGCGAGTGTGATAGCAACATTAGCAAGTGGTATCAATATTCAACGTCCAGACTGGGCAAGAGGTGCTGAATTATTAACACTAATTACCTTAAGTATTTTACTGCTACTACTGTCTAGATGGATATATGTAGGGCTAGGTGTAAGCATTGTTGTACTAGGTAGCCTAGTGCCAGTTACAGAATACGTATACGCAGAATATTTAATGTTGTTTGATGCTACTCTGGTACTAGGTGGCGGAATACTTGTGTTATTGCACGCATATGGTATTAAGTTTGTAAGTGAATACCTGCAGAAACAACAGATCAAGAAACAGTTTGGAACATACCTATCACCGGCTATGGTTGAGAAACTACAGAAAAATCCAGAGCTATTGAAGTTAGGTGGAGAAACAAGACAGTTAAGCATAATGTTTACAGATGTACGTGGATTTACAACTATATCAGAACACTATGGCGATGATGTACAAGGACTTACTAGTATCATGAATCGTTATATGACTGCTATGACTGAGAAGATTATTGAAAACGGTGGCACAATAGACAAATATATTGGAGATGCCCAGATGGCTTTCTGGAATGCTCCAATAGACGACCCCGATCACGCAGAGAACGCTGTAAGAACAGCATTAAAGATGATAGGGAGTTTGAATGAGTTTAACGAAGAAATTAAAAAAGAAGGTATACCACCTTTTGCAATGGGATTGGGGATTAATTCCGGTTCTTGTGTCGTTGGGAATTTTGGTAGTGTTCAACGTTTCGATTATACTTGCCTCGGGGATACTGTCAACTTGGCCGCAAGGTTAGAAGGACAGAGTAAAAACTACGGAGTTGATATTATATTAGGTCAAGGCACTGTGGAATATATAAAACACAAGATTGATGTAGGATTAATTGAACTAGATAATATTGCAGTTAAAGGAAAAACACAAGGAGTTAAAATATATACAATTGGTAATGTTGAAGTGAGTAAACATCAAGAATTCCTTGACAACTACTACGCAGGCAATTGGGAAGATGCTCTTTACATAGCTAGAAGATTTGCAAACGATGACAATGTTATCTCTGGCTATTATCAAAAAATGATCGAAAGACTTATACAAGGGTGCCCAGACGATTGGGACGGAACATTTCGAGCAAAAACTAAATAATTCTTCAATCATACTTACATATTAGTAACATATATAATGGTAAGTATATATGAGAGGGATTACTATGAAAGGACTTATAGCAGTAACCATGGTGGGTATATTTGCAACTTCTACACTATTTGCAAATTCTCATCCTGACGAACTTTACTTACGTAATTCAGCTGGTGGAGTTATTGCATTAACTCATGAGCCTTGCTCTTCACAAAAACACAAAGAACTATATCCTTACAGAGCTTATGCCACCGAAGCTAGTGGTAAAGTACACGAAGGATGCTTTACTATTCCTAGTATATCTCAAGCACCAGCAATGCCTGGTATGACTCCGATGCCTTTAGTAAATTACATAGATATCGAAAGCGATATTCCACTCGTTTGGCCAGCTGAATGGTTTGATGAGTTTGACGAGACTATTTAATATGCGTAATCTTTTCATCACACTACTATTATTCTGGCCAACGTTGGCGTTATCTGAAACATTTCTTGTTAATCAACTGTTTGAAAATGTAAGAGTTGTATTGTCAACTACTGAATCTTGTGATAGCGGACAAGGACTTAAAGCATCAGCACAACGTATAGATAAACTATACATACCTGGCTGTTGGAATCCAGAACCTGGGAATGAACTAGTTCGTATCGATTGGCATAACGGTGATTTTAGTGTGTTACCAGCGGATGATTTCGTTCCTACAGAAATGGAACAGAATTAAGATTTATTACGTTTACGTAATTTTTTTGGTTTTTCGTCCATCTCAGCGGCTTTATCTAATTGCTCAGCGGCTTTCTTAAGAACTTTTGATTCATGAAGTACACGATCACCTTCAATAACTTTACCACGCAATTGTAATACAGTGTTTACTTTTTGATTTAGTCTGATCAGATCATTGTCTAACGTTCGTATACGGTCTATTAATGCTATAAGAGTTTTACTAGTATCTCCAATCATAGGCTTAACTTCTTTAGTTGCCCATACCCAAACGTAGTATACTAGATATCCAGCACCAACTGCGGCTACTACAGGGAATCCGTACTTAGAAATTAATTCAGCTATGTCTAACATTTATCTTCCCAGGTTTCTGTAAAAAAGATAATAAACATTACAAAAAGCACGAGAACTATTGGCCATCCTAATATTATCCAAAGTTCCCAATGCATCTTACTTGTCTGCCTCTGTTGGTGCTACTGATGATTTACCAAACCAATTAACTGCTTGATAACATAACCATTTCTTCCAACCTGACACTGGTGGCTCAGCATCATCCATAGCGTGTTTAAATACTAGGTCAGCAACTTTCTTTGCTTTAAATGCTATTTTATCGTCATTGTGGTGATAGCGGAATTTTCTAATCGCGGCATATAATACATCGTGAATAACAGCGGCTCTAGCAACATCAAATGGAGCAATTAACCACCAGCAAGCTCTCGGTACTGAAGCCATATCTGTTTTTAGTCCAGCTGGTGCAGTAATTTTGCCACTACGTTTATCTATTGGTGCACCTACTAGTTTAAGATCTTCCATTTGTTGATCTGTTAGATTATCATCTTCATACACTAGCTTTTGATCTAGTACCCAAGATCTTGGTGGATGGTATGTTGATTTTAAATACCCGTTAAACTTACTCATATCTCTTTCCTTTAAAGTTATTATAAAACCAAACCTATAACTATCCCAATGGCAATGCCAATAGCAACTGCTTTAAAAATATCAACATCATTCCATAGAGGTGTCTTAGGTAGTCTTTTAATTTGTTCGTTCATTAGTCTCTCCTCGCATCTTTCTTACCGTCGGCACGAGCAATACGATCAACATCTGGCTTTAATCCTAGTGCTGTTGATACCACAGTGTCGATTCGAATAACATCATGATTCATTGTTTCAACTCGATTATCTAGAGCTTTGATTATATTTTGCATTCCTCTAATAGATCCAGTTACCCCTGCTAGGATAAATTTCATTGTAAGAAACACAAAGTAACCACCGGCCATTGCCGCGGCTATTGGAAAACCTACTTCCATTATAAGGTGAAAAATTCCTTCCATTAGGTTGTCTACTCCTGTTATAGTAGTATTTATTGAATCAATTGAAAAATTAAGACGTTAGTAGTTGGTGTATAGATTGCCAATCAACTTGGCTAGTATAGTTGATATCGTTGAATAAGGACTTAGTGTTAGTTATTAATTCTTTGGCGATAATATGCCTAAATTCACCATAAAAGTGGTTAAAATTATGTTCGATAATAGGTTTTAGATGCTCCTGAACGTCGGTTTTGTCACTAGGTGATAGATTAGCGTACCAGTGTAGCTGACTAACTACTTTGTTGATTCTTTCTTGATTGTCTTGGCAGATATCATAATCTTCGTCGATAACGCTATCAAATGTTTTAAATCCATAACTCTTAAGATAGGCAAGATTATCTGGAGCGGCTAATAACATAAATGGTTGCTTATTAACAATAGGCTTAAATATCTTTTCTGTTAGGTGCATTTTAGAATGATAAAATACTGTTTCAGTAACTACGTGCCAAAACGCATCCTGTTCACGTGGAATATCTGCACTAGCACTTCCTAGAACGCTAGCATTGTCTATTGTTAGTCTGGTAATATCTGTTAGATTACGTTCTATACTATCTTTTTGTTGTTCACTTAATCTAGTCTTTGGATCACTTATTTCATCTCGCCAATCGCTAATAGCATCAGTTACACCAAAGCTAACAAAACCTTTATCTAATAGATCATATTCTTTCAAAAGACTAACGAGGTAAATCCTGTAGCTACGGTCTTCTTTAATTAATCTATTATAGGTAATAAAATCTTTATCGTATTCTCGTACTATTTCTTTATCGTAATTTAATGCTTGATATCCGCGAAACCAATCAAGTGCCGCAAATCCGTGATAAAAATAATATAAGTTTTCGAATCCATATTTTTCACTCATTTGTTTTTGAATTATACTTTTTTCGCTAGTAACTAATACAAAAGGCTTTTTAACAAATTTGGTATACCAAGCGATATAATCATCGAGCTCGTTACCCTCGAGTATATTGTTATATAACTCAGGGTACTGTTTTCTATTTTTTGCTATATCAGTATAAGGAATATTAAAATAATCCAGGTATGGATCTGACAATTTGTCCAAAATAGGCTCTTGATCATAGAATAAAATCTTACGGGGTGAGACAGTTTTGTTAAATATTATATATGAACTTTCCGTAGGCACTCCCTTTTCAAATGCGTGCAGTTCAAAGTCTTTAAAGACTGAGTTATGTAAAAACTCGTAGATGTGATCAATTTGGAGCATATATGTCAACTAAAACATTGACTGATTTTATAAAAACAGTCGGATTTATCGGTATAGGCAAGTTAGGTATGCCTTGTGCAGAAGTAATGGCACAAGAATATAAAGTAACTGGCTATGATATTTATAGCAAGACCAGTGAGAAGATTACTATATCTGACACACTAGAAGGTGCAGTTAAGGGTAACGATATTATATTTGTAGCTGTGCAAACACCACACGATCAAGAGTATGATGGTAGAACACCTAGTACGCATCTGGCAAATAAAGATTTTGACTACACAATAGTTAATAAAACACTAAAAGATATTAATCAATACGTAACAAAAGATCAATTGGTAGTACTAATTTCCACAGTTCTACCTGGTACAACCCGTAGAGAACTAAAGCAAAACATTACTAATGCACGTTTCATTTATAATCCATATCTAATTGCTATGGGATCAGTTGAATGGGATATGGTTAATCCAGAGATGGTTATCATAGGCACAGAAGATGGAAGTTTAACTGGTGATGCAAAATTACTGCAAGACTTTTATGCTCCCCTAATGGAAAACAACCCACGCTATTCTATAGGGACTTGGGACGAAGCAGAAGCTATAAAAATATTTTACAATACATTTATCTCAACAAAAATTGCATTAGTTAATATGATACAAGATGTTGCAATGAAGAACGGTAATATAAATGTTGATATTGTTACTGATGCACTAGCAAACTCAACTACACGTATTATGAGTCCTAAGTATATGACAGCAGGTATGGGTGATGCAGGACCTTGTCATCCTAGAGATAATATAGCACTACGTTATCTAGCAGAAAGTTTAGATCTAGGATATGATATGTTTGACACTATAATGCACGCAAGAGAAAAACAAGCAGAAAACATAGCTAGTTTTTTAACTGACCTACAGCAAAAAGAAAATCTTCCTATTATAATACACGGTAAATCATATAAGCCAGACGTAGATATGGTCGATGGTAGTTATAGTTTGCTGATAGGAAGTTACTTAGAACAACAAGAAGCACATTTCTTTTACTCGGATCCGATGACTAACGATAGAGTTGCTGACGATTCCATAGGTATCATATTTTTAGCACACAACAGAGACATAACCTATGGGTATACTGGAAAACATCCAGCACAACCTTTATACTTTATACCTGCTCCGGGAAGTATCGTGGTAGATCCTTGGCGTAAATTTAAAACTAAAAATCCTTTAATTTCAATTATACAATATGGTAACACTAGAAAAACTTAATCCTTTTTGGGATAGAGAATACACAGTCTTAGACTATTCCAACGAACCTTTCAATGATTCTCACGCTGTTGATTGGTGGCTTAACGCTGGGTATCATGATAAGTTTACTGGTGATATGTGCGATATGAGAAAACCACAACCAAGTTGGAATGATCAAATTATTAAACACTTTAGTGAACTAGGATGGCAAGACATTGGCACTAGTTATTATAGAATGGCAACAGGAACAGTATTGCCTGAACACGTTGATACATATGAAAGATATATAAACCTATTTAATCTCAAAGGAAAAGAAGATACTATCAGACGTGCTGTTGTATTCTTAGAAGATTGGAAACCAGGGCATTATCTAGAGATAGATGAAAAGCCTATACTAGAATGGAGTGCAGGTGATTATATTATATGGAGTAAGAAAACTCCGCATATGGCGGCTAACATAGGACTAGAGTATCGATACACTTTACAGATAACAGGACATCAATGCTAGTTAATAGTCATAATGAATGGAGCAAGCTCTCAAGTGTTGTAGTTGGAACAGCTACAAATGCCAATTGGCCTGTCAATGATCCAGTATTTTCACAAGAAAGTTCTAAAACTACTTGGACTGAAACGCCAGTTCCGAGTGGAGCAGTTTCCCAAACGATAATAGATGAGACAAATGAAGACCTTGAATTACTAGCCAACGCTCTGTTTGGTCTCGGAGTAGAGGTGCATCGTCCTAGCGATATAGACTTTGTAGCTCAAGATGGTATGTATAACTATTGTCCTAGGGATAGGTTAATTATAGCAGGTGACCGTGTTATAGATCCTGCTATGATGTATCCTTGTAGAGATCAAGAAATTTCTGCATACGATTTTATTACACAGGATAATCAAGTAATCAAGATGCCACGTGATCAAGGTATGATACTAGATGCCGCAAATATATGTAGACTAGGAGACACTTGGTTAGTGCTGGAAAGTGAAAGTGGTAATCGTAAAGCAATTGAATGGCTACGTGAACAAGTACCAGATATTAAAATTGAGATCTGTAACTTCTATTCAGGAGTGCATATAGATTCAACTATTTGTCCTTTACGTGAAGGATTGGTAATGTTAAACGCATCCAGAGTTACTACAGGCAATTGTCCGAAAGTATTTGACGGTTGGGAAAAGTATTGGGTAAACGATTGCGTGCCAAAACCATTCCATGAATACCCATACGCATCTAAGTGGGTAGGTATGAATTGTCTAAGTGTTGATCCAAATACTGTTATTATGGATTCAGCACAAACTACTATTATTAAAGATCTAGAGGCGCTAGATATTACAGTGATACCATTGAACTTACGCCATAGCCGTACACTAGGCGGGTCATTTCATTGTGTGACATTAGATTTAATAAGACAATAAGGTAAATAGTTACATAACACAAATACAAGGTTCCTTAATGTCAGAGAAGTTCTCGTCGTATACTGAAATATCAGTAAACGCATTACAGTTTAATCCCAAAGGGCAAGAAGTTTTAGATCGAAAAAAAGAAATTTTGCGATCTATTTCCGAGCGTCACGGTAGCTCACCTGCAAGTATTCTATTCTATGGATTCAGTCCACTACTACTAATTTGTGATGCTGAGACTATAGCAGTAACAGAAATTAGCGATAAGATAAAAAAATACCTAGATGACAAAGGCATTAAATACACATATATTGAAGAAGACAAATTAAAAGATCATGATAAGAAGTTTGATTGGGTAATAGCAGTAGATGAATACTTTACATTTGCTAACAGTGAAGATCATCAACAGGGTAAGATTGCACGATTGTGTGCTTTAGCTAAAAAGCTAGTAGTAACAACACTTAAAGATTATAAGAATCAAGACTTCCGTGATAAAGAATTTAGTTCTCCGTTAGCTGTAAGGAATAACAAAGACAGTAAGGTATTTTTGGAACATCATAATTATGATTACCAAGACAGAAATAGTTGGAAGACAGTGGTATATGAGTTATTAGGCAATGACGCAAATACAGCAGGCCCTTACAACAGACGCAGTATGTTTTTTAAACAGATGGCCAAGTTTAGTATAGATGCTGGTGCAAAAGAGTTTTACGTACATAAAAATTTAATGTACAAAAGTCTCATTAAAAAGAATTATGAGCACGTAATATCAATTAGTTTTTAATATTAGTTTTTCGAGAAAAATATGGATATCAATGAATCGCTACAACCGGTAGTTGCGGGGATAATTCAAAACCTTAAAGGTGACCTTGAATCAGAACTCCGTGAACAAATAAGTCAAGAAGTTGTTAAAGCCATCGCTGGTACTGAGGTACAAGCTATAGCTGAACGTATTATCTCAGGTCGTCTCAATGAGCGTATTGCAGAATTCAATATTGAAACTAAAACAAAAGATAAATTAGATCAAGCACTAGCAAAGATTATATCTAACCTAACAGCAAACCTAACAAAGACAGCAAACGAACAAGTTAAAACAGAAATTGATGCCAGAGTAGCAACAATGGATCTTCAATCAGTTCTAGGTGCAATGGTAGAAAGCAAGATAGGTAATCTGGTACAAACTGGAGCATTTGGAAAAGAATCTATTAACCACACAGCTATAGATTTTAAAGGATTTAATTTTACAGGTGATCAAGTTAAAGGTGGTATCATTCAAGAATTTGGTAGTACTGGTATCGAGGATCGCTCTACCAAAATACAAATGACTGTAATGGATACTGCTGTAGCATTTGAACAAGCAATGTGGGCTCCAAAAGCTACGATTAAAGGTGACCTAATAGTTGATGGTACACTTAAACTTACTGGAGATATAGATCCTAGTGGCCCAGCTGTTAACACTCTAGCTGAACTAACAGTAGAAAAAATTGCAGAAGATTCAACGCTACTTGGCTTGCATAGTGAAACTATATTAAAAGATATAGGCAATCGAGGACTTGACCTAGATCGCATAACACAACAAGGTAGAGAAATAGTAGCAGGTAATCAGCTAGGATATCATATTACTGATAGTAACCTGCAGAGAGTTGGTACATTACGTGATCTACAAACCACCGGTGAATCAGTATTAAGTGATACCTTATATACTACAGGAAAACGTGTTGGAATTAATACTATAGAACCTAGTGCTACGTTATCGATTTGGGATGAAGAAATTGAAATATCAATTGGTAAAAAATCTAAAGACAGTGGATTTATTGGAATGGATAGATCACAATCTCTAGTAATAGGTAGTGCCGGAAATAGTAATTTAATTGTGCAACCAGATGGAAGTGTAGAAATAGAAAATTTACGTGTAGGTAATACTCCAATGAGTTCAGAGGCAGTATGTCCTAACTACAGTGCTATCACTGGAACAATAGTTTGGAATGAAGCACCAGGCCTGGGAGGCCCAGCTGGGTGGATAAACCTAGGTGGTACAGCTTGGGGAAAATTTGGGATTATCGAATAATGCCAGGATACAATTCAAGTGGCACAGAGGCATTACAAGCATTAGCTAAAGAAACTAAAGTCAAAAAAGAATTAATCGATTGGCTAAAAACAGCTAATGTGTGCCCATATAACACTACAGCAAAAATAAAAAAGAAATCAGATCTACGTGTAGGGACCGATCCTTATACAGATTGCCTAACAGCAATAATGCACGACTGGAAGAAAAAAGAAGTAATAATATTTTGGTACGCTTCTATTTCTATTAATAAAGGTGAACTCGTTGATGCAGTTGCTCGTGCAAATAAAAAACTATTACCTCGAAATATACAGGCTATACTGAATACATCATTCCAATGGTTTAATGGTGAAGGAACTACATTAATATTACTACAACAAAACGATAAGTCTAGCCCAAATTGGTTTTCATAACGTCTTGACAAACTAGTAAATCGATAGTATAATACTATTATGTTTAGACCACTTGCAGATCAACTAATGGTACAACAACAGGTTTCCAATAGCTGGGAACACTTCGTTGGAGTTATTATGCTTAATCTGACAAATCGTAAACAGGTCAAGCAAACACTACCAGAATTCCTTTACTGGTTCCCACAACCTTATAATTTACTTAAAGCAGATCCAGAATTTGTTAAAACTATCCTTAGACCTTTAGGTATGGTTAATGTGCGTTATACTAGATTAATAGGTATGACTACAGACTATCTAGACTGGGATGGTCACGATGCTCGAGAGCTTTACGGTATTGGTAAGTATGGTAGTGACTCATATGAAATCTTCTTTCGAGATAATCATAACTGTAATCCAACAGACAAAGAACTTAAAAGATATATTAACGAAAACAATCCGATTGACATTTTGGTGAAAGGTGTGTATAATACTGATTATGAATACAACTAAAAAGATAGGTTTTGCTTGCAAGTGGATCGATTATCCATCTCAAGTTGATGGTATCAAGCCCAAGGACAACGCTAAAGAATACAACACACGCTCAACAACAGTGCGTTGGCTAAACAATCAAACTAAAGAAGTAGCAGAACAACGACTATGGGACCTTATGGTTCACAACATAGAATCGTCTCGTAAACTAGTAGAACGTATAGGAGGATTAGATGAACATCTCAGAATGGTTAGACTCTCAAGTGACATATTACCTGTTTATACTCAGCACGAGTGGAGTTACTTTTGGCGCCGCAGTGACGTTGTGGCTTACGCAGAGCGGGCGTTTGGTGAGGTGGGCGAGCTTGCTCGTAGCCGCGGTGTCCGTTTATCTTTTCATCCAGGCCAGTTCACAGTTTTGGCAAGTGCTAACCCAGGCATTGTCGACCGCAGTATTGAAGAATTCGAGTATCATACTGATATGATCCGATGGATGGGCTATGGTAAGACATTCCAAGACTTCAAGTGTAACGTACACATATCAGGTAAGCTAGGTCCTCGAGGCATAATGATGGCTCTTAGAAGACTAAGCCCCGAAGCAAGAAATGCACTTACAATAGAAAACGACGAAATGACTTGGGGCCTAGATGCTAGTCTAGAACTAATCAAGGACTGTGCCCTAGTGCTAGATATACATCATCATTACATTAAGACAGGCGAATATATTGAACCCACAGATGATAGATTCAAAGGCGTAGTAGATAGCTGGCGAGGTGTACGTCCTGTTATACACTATTCATACAGTAGAGACGAATGGTTGCCCGAAGGCTTTGATCACAGTGAACTACCTAACTTAAACTTATTACTTGAGAGTGGACACAAGAAACAGAAGTTGCGAGCTCACAGTGATTTTTACCCTAACAGATTAGCCAATGACTGGGCATTGAAGTTTTTAGATTATTCAGATATTATGTGCGAAGCAAAAGGTAAGAACTTGGCTAGTTTCCAAGTTGCTGATAGAGCTAAAGAGCTTGGATTACTTTAGACAACTCTTCTGCCCAGTTTGTTTCTAACATTACCTTTTTATTATGTTCTGTTATAGGCTGTATCTCTTTTAGTATTTTACCCTGCGGAACTTCTTCTATTAACCTTTTCATTTCACGACCAGCCATATAGAATCGATTGTTGTCATTTTCACAATTATCATAACTTTCGTCTATTATTCCATCAAAAGTTTTAAATCCAAATGAACGTAGATTACGTAACCAGTGCTTACCACAAAAAGCTATAAACAGTCTTTCTGCTAGAATAGGTTTTACTGTCTTTTCTGTATAAAAATTAAAACGGTTATCAGCATTAGTTTCTGCAATTACCGAGTATGCTGTTTCATTATATATATCCGGGTGTATAATTTGACTTAGGGTACAATTTACTCCATTGTAGTTAACCTGGGTAATAGTATTGTAGATGTTGTCTGGAATGTCGACTGGCCACACACCTTGTTGTTTTACTGGAAGCCATGAATGAAGATATGTCATCATGACCTTGTTGATAAGTTTATTTTGATTGACGTAATTATATATGTAGTCTCTATGAGGTTTAGGTCTACCTAGTAGTATATCAAAATACTTGTCTTTTACCTGATAGGGAGTCAACTGATCTAAAATCTTAACTGATTTATTCTTATAAAAATTAACAGTATGCTGGAACCAATCTAACCATGGATGTGTATCAATATCAGCAATTGATCCGCATATAAAATATTTAATCCTAGGGTTCTGGTTTTGTTCTATAAAGCTAACAATCTTTGTATTAAGCTCCGATGATAGTATAATCACAGGCTTATCAATTGCATTTATTTTAGATCCCAGCTGGATATTATCGTCGAATGAAGTTTGGAATACTGCGAGATTGCAATGGTCCAAATCAGTGAATTGATCAAATCCTAGTTCTTTTAGTTGATATTCGCAAACACTATTATCTGCATATATTTTCATATTTTGGTTGACTTTTTGGTAAAATGACTCTATAATTGTATTTAACAACTTAGGAGAGTAGACAATGGAAACTAACAGATCAGTATTAGATTTAACTGTAACTGAAACAATAACACAACAACTTGTTAACAACGCAGAACAATTTACTCCGCAAGATCTTAAAAAGATACAAGACGCAGTAAAATATGCTAGAGAAATTGTTGGTAATAATCAAAAGCGTTCTTTAAATGTTGGTGATCGAGTTGAGTTTACTAGTAAGAATGGTCAAGTGACTCAAGGTACTGTTAGAAAAATAGCTATCAAGTATGTAACAGTTGATACTGATCAGAATGGGTCATGGAGAGTTCCAGCTATAATGTTAACAGCAATATAGTTTGTTGTTAATAATTACCGAAAAATTAACAACAAATAAATGTATATTTTGGTTGACTTTTTGGTAAATCGGTGCTATAATTATTATAACAAATAAGGAAAAGGAGATTTATATGTTATTCGAAGCTACTGTATTACAAAATAAAGTACCAGTTGTTATGCAAACACAAGCACAGAATGCTACAGTTGCATTACAGTATTTTAGTAACTTTGGTCGTGTAGTATCTGGACCAAACTTTAAGTAACTTTAAGGGGCAGACAATGGGATTAGATATGACAGCTTATGCAATAGATCCAACAGCAGACAAAACTCAAGAGCCTACAAAACTTGCAGAGTGGAGAAAGCATCCTAACTTACACGGGTGGATGACAAAGCTATGGGTAGAAAAAACTGGC
>TARA_R110002049_G_scaffold71370_1_pt1 | contig 74750 bp, 62 predicted proteins | sample TARA_R110002049 | Tara Oceans TARA_R110002049 (sample SAMEA4396941) | marine metagenome | biome: Polar Biome; feature: [SRF] surface water layer (ENVO:00010504); material: water (ENVO:00002006), including particulate matter (ENVO:01000060) such as... | depth 5 m | reverse complement strand
AAAGCCATGGCTTTATCAGAAAATGAAAACCTGATAGCTAAAAAAGTGCAATCTTATAGCAGTATTGCGGCATCCTACATCATCAAAGGAACATTCGATTCGGCACATTATTATTTTGATAAATCAGAAAAATTACTCAATCAAGTTACAGATTATAAAATCACAACCTCGTTTTATGGAGATAAGGGCATATTGTATTATTATGAAGGCGATATAATGGCGGCTGCCAACAATTTCAAAACGGCTTTGCAGATTTCAAAAGAAAATAAAGATACGCCCAATATAATAAAATTCAGTAACAATACGGCTTTAGCATACACGCAATTGGGCGAAAACAATGAGGCTATCGATATTTATTACGATGCTTTAAAATTAGCAGAAAAAGAGGCCGATACAGACCAAATAGGCAAATTGCTCAACAATATTGGGTTGGTTTATGAAAACATGAACCAATATGATGAAGCACTTAAATTTTATGAAAAAGCGTTTGAGATCAAGAAAAAATCTGCCACCCAAATAGATGTTGCCAATGCATATTACAATCTGGCAAATATGCAACTTAAAATAGGGGAAAGCAATAAAGATGCGAAATTGATTGCCAAAGCGACTTATAATTTTAATCAAACGCTCAAAATTTCCAATGAAAATGAATACGGAAATGGCAAATTATACGGACTTGAAGGCTTGGGACAAATAGCCATTAACGAAAAGAAATACGAAGAGGCCAAAACCATTTATACCAAAATGGATAGCCTCTCCCGAATATTGAAAAACAACCCAATTATTGGGGTTTCAAATTTGAAATTGGGCATCATCGCTTTAGAAGAAGCCCATTATAATGTCGCAAAAACGAAATTATTTGTAGCAAACGAAATCATTGAAACATCAGGTGTTCAAAAAGACAAAGCGCAGTTGTATGGGGCTTTAAATCGGTATTATATAAAAATGTCCAATTTTAAAGAAGCACATCATTATTTGGAACTTCAAAAGAACATTGAAGATGCATTGTCATCCAAAAGCCTTCAAGATAAAATTTCAAATTATGAAATAAAATACCAAACCGAAAAAAAGGAAAAGGAAATCCTTTCGCAACGCGCCAATATTGCGGAAAAGGAATTGCACATCACTCAAAAGAATACACAACTTATTGGGTTGGTTGTTTTAGTAATTGTATTGTCTTTACTGGGGTATTTGCTTTATAATCAGCAAAAACTTAAAAACCGTCAGCTCAAAAAGGAAAGCGAACTCAAAGAAGCCTTGATAAAAATAGAAAGCCAAAACAAATTGCAGGAACAACGCTTGACCATTTCTAGGGATTTGCACGATAATATTGGGGCGCAATTAACCTTCATCATTTCATCCATTGAAAACCTGCAATACGGATTTAAGATTACCAATGAAAAACTGGCAAACAAATTAACAAGTATCAGTGAGTTCACAAAAGAGACCATTTATGAACTTCGGGACACCATTTGGGCGATGAATAAAAATGAAATTTCTTTAGAGGATTTACAGATTCGGATTTCAAATTTTATTGATAAAGCAAACACCGTTTCAGTTAAAACAACTTTTGAGTTTAATATTGATTCCAATATTTCAAAAACAAGGCAATTTACCTCTGTAAAAGGAATGAATATTTATAGAATCATTCAAGAAGCTATTAATAATGCCATGAAATATGCCGATGCTACAACCATTTCAGTTGAGGTAAAACAAATAAATGATAAAATGACTTTTTCTATTGTTGACAATGGCGGTGGCTTTGATAAAACAAAGGTTGTTTTGGGCAATGGGTTGAACAATATGAAAAAGCGCACTCAAGATATTGGGGCAGAATTAATTATTGATAGCGAAGTGAACAAAGGCACTTCGGTGTTATTAAAAGTTTAAAATCTTAAAAGATGAAAATAAAAATAGCCATAGCAGATGACAACACGTTTTTAATAAATGCGGTAAAAGAAAAACTGTCTTTTTTTGATGACTTAAGCGTGAAATTTATAGCCATGAATGGTGCCGATTTGTTGGGAAAATTGGAAAACAACCACAATCTGGATTTGATTTTAATGGATATTGAAATGCCGATTTTAAATGGTATTGAAGCTACGGAAATGATCAAGCAAAAATACCCGCATATTAAAATCATCATGCTCACGGTTTTTGATAATGACGAGAACATATTCAACGCCATAAAAGCAGGGGCAGATGGCTATTTGTTAAAGGAAATAAATGCGAAAGATTTACACGATGGTATTTTGGAAACACTAAACGGCGGTGCTGCCATGAACCCTTCCATCGCTATGAAAACATTGAAGCTATTGCGCAATCCAGTTGATTTTACTATAAAACAAGAAGACATTAAGCTTTCAGAACGGGAAGTGCAAGTGTTGGAACAATTAAGCACCGGTTTGAGTTACAACGCCATTGCTGAAAATCTTATTTTATCACCAGGTACCATCAGAAAGCACATTGAAAATATTTACAAGAAACTTCAGGTGCACAATAAATTGGAGGCTGTGGAAAAAGCTAAAAAAAATAATTTAATATAACAGATACTTAACCTTAGCGTAATATGTTAATCGGGAAAAGCGCCTAAATTTGTCATGTTGTTTTTAGTTAAGAATTCATTGGTTTAGGCTTCTTATGTCGAAGAAAACCGATGTTTTTTTGTTTTAAGTCATAAAATTAATGGTGTTATTTTTTCGCCATGAATACACAAATAAATGAGCTGAGTTCATTAAAAAATTCGTGAAAATTAGTATCGTAAACCAATTACACAAATAAAAAAAATTAAAGATTTTTTCAATCCCGATAATTCGAGAAGTTAAAATTTGTGGCTTAATATTTTTAATAAATTTAACCTATTTTAAGGCTAAAGTATTCTTTCCCACTAAAAATAGTTTTAAATTAGTGCATGCGAAAAATTCTATTTGGTGTTGTCCTTACGCTAGTTGTTTTGTTCACGTTTAAATACTGTGATTCAAAAAAGCAAAACTCAATGGTGCTTCAAGAAAACTCAGCACTTATCCAAGAACAGATTAAAAACGTTGGAAAGTTGGTGGTCACAGAAGGGCATTTCAGCCAAGTGTTCAATTATAAAAACTCAAAAGCGCTTTTTGGAAATTATTTAACCTTAGAGAAAAAAGCTTTGGTAATTGTAAATGCAGAGGTTACTGTGGCCTATGATTTAAGTAAAATTGAATTTAAGGTAGATGAGGTAACAAAAACACTTACCATTTTAAGCATCCCAGAAGAAGAAATAAAAATAAGTCCAGATTTGGAATATTATGATATTCAGGCAGATTATCTCAATCCTTTTGAGGCGAACGACCACAACGCTATTAAAAACAAGGTAAAAGCATTGCTTATCGAAAAACTAAAAGCTTCAGATTTAAAGAAAAATGCAAAAAACAGATTGATAAGCGAATTGTCAAAATTTTATATTCTTACAAATTCTTTGGGTTGGACTTTGCAATATAATGGAGAACCTATAAAAGATATGGAAACATTTCAATCCATTAAATTATAGGTCTCGCCTAGCTTAAGCCAACCACCACCATTTGTAGCTTGAATATTGTTGATGTTTAGGAATTTAGCTGCTTTTTCAGATCTTACTCCAGATGCGCAACATACCACAAAGGTTTTGTTCATGGCTTTCAGTCTGCTCACATGATTATGCAAATCTTGCAACGGGATGTGTATGGAATTAGGTATCGCACCAGAATCATATTCCTTTTTAGTTCTAACATCCAGAACGGTAGCGCCATTTTCTAAAAACAATTGTACTTGTCTTTTTTTTGCCCCAAAAATAAAATCAAAAATCCCCATAATTTTAATTTACTACAAAATACGAAAAAAAATAAAAATAGAAGGATTTTCACAAGAAGCATTGCGCATTTTTTTGTGTATATTCATGCCTTTGATAATATAGAATTTAGAGCAAAATGATGCAACCACACGTTACCTTAACTATAAAAAACAAAGTAGGCTATATTGAGTTTTTTCATCCACAGCATAATGCGTTACCAAGTGCTATTCTTTTGCAATTGGAACAAACCATTAAAAAGGCAGGGAACAATGATGCTATAAACGTTATTGTTTTAAAAAGTGGTGGCGACCGTTCTTTTTGTGCGGGTGCTAGTTTTGATGAAATGCTTTCCATTGAAGATGCCAAAACAGGTAAAGCTTTTTTCTCAGGTTTTGCAAATGTTATCAATGCCATGCGTATTTGTCCTAAACTGATTATTGCTCGGGTTCAAGGTAAAGTTGTTGGCGGCGGCGTTGGTTTGGCAGCTGCGGCAGACTATTGTTTGACAACAAAATTTGCAGCAATTAAATTAAGTGAACTCAGCATTGGTATTGGCCCTTTTGTGATTGAGCCTGCAGTTTCAAGAAAAATAGGAAAAACAGCCATGGCTCAAATGACTTTAGATGCTGAAACATTTTTTTCTTCGGAATGGGCAAAAGATAAAGGTTTGTATGCTGAGGTTTTTGAATCGACTGAGGCTTTGGATGAAGCAATAGAAAACCTTGTAGAAAAATTAAGCAGCTACAATCTGGAGGCTTTAAATCAAATGAAATCCGTTTTTTGGGAAGGCACAGACCATTGGGAAACCTTGTTGTTGGAGCGGGCCAAAATTAGTGGTAGACTGGTTTTGAGTGCGTTTGCAAAAGAAACTTTGAAACGATTTAGATAGTTTAATAGGATTTCTTCATTCTCAAGAAATGAAATTGCGTCTTTATGGTATTGACACCCTGGAAATGAGAGGGGTGGAAAAAAGTGAGGAATATTTTAAGGGATATGATTCTTGATAAAGAGGTCGCTATCCGTTCTTATAAAGATAAACGAGGAAAATATGAACGTTATTTGTCCAATATTGTTCTAAAAAGGATGGATTGGAAGTCACCCAATGGTTGGTGGATAATGGGCATGCCAAACCTTATTTGTTGTAAATAAAAAAGCGACTGGAATTTTAAAAATCAGTCGCTTTTTTAAAATGTTATTTGGTCATTCCAGGAGGATAAGCTTCCATGATCTTGGAAACAAATTCTTTAATACGTTCGTCTTTCTTTTCCATATTTTGAGTTAAATAACCCGTGCCCATACCTTGCCAAATCAATTCTTTTTTGTTGGCGTCAATCAAATCAATGTATAGAGCGCCTTGTGATGAGGTAGATACGGAGGGTTGCATATTGTAGCCCCAGCCCCATGGACTAAAACCTCCCCAGCCCCAGCCACCGTAGCCCCAGGCATTATTGTAAACATCTACACGTTGGTGTGATTTTGTAAATAAACTAATCAGTAAATCTGGGTTTTCTGATTTTGTAAACCCTTTGGCCAAAAGTTCGGCTTCAATAGCACGAAGGATGCGGCGTTTATCCAAATCGCTGATTTCAGCTTTATCAATCCCCGTTTTATAAAAAGCAAAGGTTTTGTATTGGTTGAAATTGGCATTTCTGTCATAATCGGTTGCCACTTTCACAGAACTGCAAGAACTTACCACAAATAGCAGCGCTAAAAGAGGTAACATGTAAATAACTTTTTTCATAACATCTTTTTTAAATTAATTCGTTAATAGCATTTTTTTTCTTTAACAAGCATCAATAATCGTACCATTTGCGGCTAATGGTCTTGTATTATGAAGGTTGCATAAATACAAGTACGCTTGTTTAAGTTTTGTTTTTTCTCAAAACTGCATTGGTTTTTTTGTCATAACCATAAGGGCAATGCCTGCATCCGCTTTCACAGCAATAGCCACGTTTTAAATGGTACTGTTCTGTAAAACAACGATAGCCTTCTGGAGTTAAGTAAAAATCACCTGCTTCAACAGGAATTATTTTCTTCATATATTACAAAGATAATGTAATTTAAAGACATTATTTCTTGATTTTCTGTAATCAAGATTTACGTAAATTGTCATTTACGATCCCGATAGCTGTCGGGATCGGAAATTGGAATATTTTTGAACACTTCAATATATGATTGTCATCTCAAAGTATTTAGTGCCAAAAGGCTATTTGGGCATTACCATCTTTCCGTTTGTGTTTTTAAAACATAAAAAGTTAAAACGGAAACAGATTTAATAAACCATGAAAATATCCATTTAAGGCAACAAATAGAAATGGGCATCGTTCCTTTTTATATATGGTATGTCTTGGAGTTTTTGGTGCGGTTGTTTCAATATAAAAAATGGGAAATAGCATATCAGAATATTTCTTTTGAACGGGAAGCATTTGCAAATGAATCCAACTTGAACTATTTAAAGCAACGTTCGTTTTGGCAATTTTTAAAGTATCTTCGCACCCATGGTTTTTGAGTTGCACAATAGTATCAATCAGCGCATTTTTATGCCCAATGCTTTTGGGGTTGAATTGTTTTTAAAACGTGAAGACGCCATTCATCCGTTCATTTCAGGAAATAAATACAGGAAATTAAAGTATAATATTGAAGAAGCCAAGTATTTAGGAGTTACAAAACTTCTCACATTTGGCGGCGCGTATTCCAATCATATTGCGGCAGTTGCTTTTGCAGGAAAAACATTTGGATTTGAAACTATAGGCATCATTCGTGGCGAAGAATTAAAAGATAAAATTTCAGAAAACAGCACTTTGTCATTTGCAAAATCCTGCGGCATGCGTTTTGAATTTGTTTCACGGGAAGCTTATCGGCATAAAAATTCACAAGATTTTATTGAAGCATTGAAGTCATTTCATGGTGATTTTTATTTAGTGCCCGAAGGCGGTACCAACCATTTGGCCGTAAAAGGTTGCGAAGAAATTTTAATAGATGTAGATTCAGAATTTGATTTTGTCTGTTGCGCAGTAGGCACCGGTGGCACCATTTCCGGGCTCATAAATTGTTCACAACCCAGTCAACAAATTCTAGGTTTTCCAGCTTTAAAAGGTGTTTTTTTACAAGAAGATATTAGTAAATTTGCAAACAAGAAAAATTGGAGTCTTATTTTAGGGTATCATTTTGGGGGTTATGCCAAAATAAATGAAGCATTGGTTCATTTTATAAATCGGTTCAAAAAAGAAAACAATATTCGGTTGGATCCTGTTTATACAGGGAAAATGATGTTTGGTATTTTCGATTTGATTAAAGAAGGATATTTCCCGAAAGGATCAAAAATATTGGCAATACACACTGGAGGTTTGCAAGGTGTTGCTGGAATGAACAAGACTTTAGAACAAAAAAAAATGCCTTTAATAGAATAGTGTTATGAAACATCCATCATTAAAATTTTGTTTCCCAAAGAAATGATTATATGGATGTTGCATCTGACAGATAGAAAATAAATAAGTATATACAGATGAATAAAATAGTAGTTGTGTTTTTTGTTGGAATGTTACTTTTTAGCTGTGGCTCAAAAAAAAGGGTAATCCAAAAAAAGCAAGACCATAGAACAGAAAAAGTAAATGTTGTCATTGAAGAACCTTCAGAAAAAGTTTTAGAAATACCTAAAAAAGTGTATGCCAACGCTACTGAGGAGTATATTGACACCTATAAAGAGATCGCTCAAGAAGAAATGCGCTTGTACAACATTCCCGCCAGTATTACTTTGGCACAAGGGATTTTGGAGTCAGGTTCTGGTTTTGGAAGACTTTCTGTAGAGGCCAATAATCATTTCGGAATCAAATGCCACGAATGGACAGGCGATAAAATATATCACGATGATGATGAAAAAGGTGAATGTTTCAGAAAATACCACGATGCCAAATATTCGTTCCGTGATCATTCTTTATTCTTGACCATGAGAACGCGCTATGCCAAACTTTTCAAACTTAAAAAAGGCGATTATAAAGGTTGGGCCAAAGAGCTCAGGGAAGCGGGTTACGCAACCGATAGAAAATACCCGCAAAAATTAATCAGTTTGATAGAACGCTATAATTTGCATGACTATGATAAAGCGGTTTTAGGCGATGATACCTATGCCATGGAAGTTGAAAACGAAGTTGCTAATATGGATGGACATACCGTTGAAAAGGGAGATACTTTGTATTCCATTTCAAAACGTTATAATTTAACGGTAAAAGAACTTCAGCAAATGAATGGTTTGAGCGATTCTAATATTGGAATTGGCCAAGTTTTAAGAATTAGATAATTAAAACATGATAGTGATTTTATGATTTATAAAAGAAGTAGTGCCCTATTTACAGAAGCAGAACGTGTGATTCCCGGTGGGGTAAATTCCCCAGTACGTGCCTTTAAAGGCGTTGGCGGTACGCCCATTTTTGTAAAAGAAGCCAAAGGTGCTTATTTGTATGATGAGGACGGAAACAAACTCATAGATTATATCAATTCTTGGGGGCCTATGATTCTGGGTCATGCTTATGAACCTGTTGTAAACGCTGTAATTGAAAAAGCAAAAAAAGGGACTTCTTTTGGAATGCCAACAGAAATTGAAACCAAAATTGCAGAGTTGGCCGTTTCTATGGTGCCCAATATTGATAAAATCCGATTTGTGAATTCAGGAACAGAGGCATGTATGAGTGCCGTCCGATTGGCAAGAGGTTTTACCAGAAAAGATAAAGTCATCAAGTTTGCCGGTTGTTATCACGGGCATAGCGATTCTTTTTTGATTCAAGCGGGCAGTGGTGCCAGCACTTTTGGTGTGCCCAATAGCCCAGGTGTTACAGAAGGTACCGCAAAAGATACCTTACTGGCAAAATACAACGACATCGAAAACGTAAAAGCTTTAGTTGAAGCCAATAAAAATGAAGTTTCCTGCATCATTATAGAGCCGGTAGCAGGAAATATGGGATGTATTCCACCAAAAGATAATTTCCTGCAAAAGTTAAGGACATTATGTGATGCTAATAATATCCTATTGATTTTTGATGAAGTGATGACCGGTTTCAGGTTGGCAAAAGGTGGCGCTCAAGAACTTTACAACACAAAAGCAGATATTGTTTGCTTCGGAAAAGTGATTGGTGGTGGTTTACCTGTTGGTGCTTTTGCGGCCAGAAATGAAATCATGGATTATTTGTCGCCCGTGGGTCCTGTGTATCAGGCAGGTACGTTAAGTGGGAATCCGTTAGCGATGGCGGCCGGTTTGGCCATGCTTACCGAGTTGAACGATGATGCTGAAATCTTTAAACGTTTAGACGAAAAAACAGCTTATTTGCATAAAGGTATGGCAAAAGTTTTGAATGATAACAACATCGTGCACACTATCAATAGAGTAGGTTCCATGATTTCCGTGCATTTTGCAAAAGATGCTGTGGTAGATTTTGATTCATCGGCTAAAGGAAACAATGACACGTTTAAGAAGTTTTTTCACGGTATGTTACAGCAAGGTGTTTACATTGCGCCAAGTGCTTTTGAAACTTGGTTTATTACTGATGCGCTGACTTACGAAGATTTGGAGACTACCATTACAGTAGTTAATAAGGTAGCAGAAACCCTATAATAAAGCATTATGGACAAAAAGTCTATAGCTTTAGTAAGTTTTTTTTAATAAATGCTTGTCATTCCTGCGAAGGCAGGAATCTATAAACCAAAACTGAAATTAGATTCCTGCCTTCGCAGGAATGACAAATTTGATGAAAAAAGTAAAGTGACGGCAATCAAATTGAAGAGTTTTAGCCTTTATCTAGATAGCAAAAAAAGCATTTCTGGATCCAGAAATGCTTTTCAACTAACTAAACTAACCAAGTTTAAACAAAACTATCCTTGTTTTTTCATTCTTTTTTGGTCTCCTTTTTCTCTTTGAGGCCCTTTTTGCCTGTCCGCCATACGCATTTGGATTTTCTCCCATTTTTCATATTGTTCGGCGTTTAAAATGTCTTTCATTTTAGCTTTCATGGCTATTTGATGATTCAATCTTTTATTCATCATTTTGGTGCGTTCTTCTTGAGAAGGCCTTTGGGCAGTACCATTTTCTTTTGCAGCTTTTCGCGCTTCCATGCTTGCTTTCATGACTGTGGAATTCTCCAAATTCAATTTTTGAATGGCTTTTTGTTGTGAGGCATCCAAATCCAAATGAAGTATCAATTTTTTGGTTTGTAAGGTTGCCATGTCTTCGGCAGAAAGATTTTGAAATTGTTCATATCTGTCTTTTCTTGGGCCGTCCATGTTTTTTTTCTGAGCGGTTGCTTGTAATGTGATACAAGCAATCGCGATTAATGCTAATTTTTTCATGTGTATTGTTTTTTTAGGTTTTAATGCAGTTAGGACTTCCATATTTCAGAAAAGTTTAAAGTAGCGTTATGATTTAACGATACATTAACAGAAACGTTATTTGGAAATGGGCAATTTTAAACTGATGCCTGTTTGGAAATCGGGGGCATTGTTCACTAAAAAATCTTCTTTAATGTATAATGAGAGTTTGTAGTTTGGGCGGCCATAGGTATAAATAAAGGACCAAGCAGATAAGGCTTTGTATAATGTCTCAAAACCATGTTGCCAACCGCCATTGATTTCTTTCCACTTACCCAATAATTTATAATAATCGGCTTCTTTTAATTTATTGTAACGTGATTGAATCTGATAATCAATCCCAAATGCATGATAGTTTTTTTTCTTGGTATATCTCGTATATTCAATATCGGTTTCAACACTCGCTAGAAAAGGATTGTTGCCCAAATCAACCACCTCTTTGAAATTGATAAAGTTTTTTCGAAGCACGTTAAACCCAACACCAATATTCAACTCATCATTGTTTTTAAGTTTTATTCTTTTTATGCCATTTGCTGAAACGCCTAAATCTACGGAAGGATTGAATTTCGAGGTATTTATGCCCAAATGAGAACCAAAATTGAGAAAAATATTTTTAGTAGAATTAAATGAAAATGATGGATAATAGTGGTGATTGAATTCGATACCGCTTATGAAAAAATCATTATTGTTAAATGCCATGATGCGGCCGTTTCTATCGGTGTATTTGAAATTTACTTGATTCAGTCCATAATAGCGTCTGCCATAAGGGTCTTCGCCACCAGCTACCGTGCTATGAAACCATTCAATGCTCTCGTCACTTGTAAAAAAAGAAAAAGGGTATTTGCCTTTAGTAATCAGGTGTGACCTTAAAGTGATGCCAAGTTCATTGTTAGTATTTAAAGGCACATTTAGATTTAGCCTGAATTCTTTGATAACGGCATCTACAATGATGTTCATGTAATCTGCTGGCGTGGTTTCTTGATCAATAAATTTAAAAGGACGTTGATACCATATGTACTTACTTTGTGCTTCCCTAACAACGGGGTCTTTTGGTAAATAGGCTTCTACAAAAGGATGAAAGGTGTTGCCGCTTGCATAATCCACAGAAAACTGTGTTGTTTTGGGAGGTGTTATTTTGAAATTCTGATTGATTCTGGAACTAAAAATACCGAAATGGTGGGTGCTTAAAATACTAGGCTTATCGATACCATTTTTAATTTGCAAGGTGTCTTTTTGTTGCGCTATTAAAATGGTACTAAAAAGAAAAAGTAGAATGAACTGTTTTTTTTGCATCATGCAAAAATAGGCAAAGATGGAATACAATTTATGCTCTAATGAGTTTTTAGAATGTAGTTGTTCAAAACACTTCATTAGGCCTGAAAAACAATATTGATTTTTTAGACATGCTGGTCTATAAGAATGGTATTGCCATCGGGGTCTGTGATGACAAAATTTGCAGGGCCAGTTGTAGTTTCATCTGCTTCAGATATCATGGGCACACCTTTGTTTTTAAGGTGTTTTTGGATGTTTCGAACATCATCAAAATCTTTTAGATTATTGGCGTTTTCATCCCAACCTGGATTAAAAGTTAAAATGTTGTTTTCAAACATGCCTTGAAACAATCCAATGAGCGCATTGCCATTTTTCATGATGAGATATTTTTTTTCAATATCCCCAGCAAAAACCTGAAATCCTAAATGCTCGTAGAATGTTTTTGAGGCATGAATATCCTTTACGCTGAGGCTTACTGAAAATGCACCTAATTTCATGGCTTATGGTTTTGGTGGCTACTTTTTAAAAATACAAAAATGAAATGAGTTGCTGGGTTTTTAATTGCCAATTTTTGTGTTTTTTAAACTTACAATTTCAGGGTTGGGTTCCAAACGCTCATTGGTAATACCTTTCAATTCATAGTTTACATTATTCAAAATGTATCGTATTGCTTCTTTTCTTGCCAAATCTTTATTATTGCCTTTGATGACCACCCAAGGCGAATTGGGTGTGCCGGTAAGTTTGAACATTTCTTCTTTATAATGAGTGTAATCATCCCATTTTAGCTGCGCTTGTAAATCTACGGTACTCAGTTTCCAACTGATAAGCGGATTGGATTTTCGTTCTTCCAATCGTTTGTTCTGTTCGTCTTGGTCAATGGAAAACCAGAATTTGATAAGAATGATGCCGTCTTCGGTAAGCATATTTTCAAACTGAACGACTTGTTTCAAAAACAAATCATATTGTGTTTTGGTACAAAAGTCCATAACGGGCTCGACAACTGCTCTGTTGTACCAACTTCTATCAAAAAAAACCATTTCGCCCGGATTGGGAAAATGGCGCACATAACGCTGGAAATACCATTGTTCTTTTTCATTTTCCGTTGGTTTGTTAAGGGCAATGACCCGATAAAAACGCGGATTTATGTATCGGATAAAACGCATGATGGCACCGCCTTTTCCAGCACTATCACGACCTTCGCAAACCACAATAAGGCGTTTTCTGTTTTCAATCAACCAGTTTTGCATCCTGACCATTTCAATTTGTAGGTTCATGAATTCTTGGTCGTTTTCGAGAGCGTGTAAGTGCATGTGCAATGTTTTAGGTTGAGCAAAAATATGTATACAAATTATGGGAAAAGAATTGATTAATCAAATAGAAGTAGAAAAATATATCTATTGGATTCATTAAATGCTTTGGGGTGTTTGTTCGCCATCACTATTAAAATGGAATTGCAAAAGCTTGCGTAAGTGCTCTTTTTTAAAGGGTTTGCTAAGATAATTGTTCATGCCATTTTCAATGGCTTTGTTTATGGCTTCGGTTGATACATTTGCTGAAAGCCCTAAAATAATTACATCTCTATCCGTTTGCCTTATAATACGTGTGGTTTCCCAGCCGTCCATTTCAGGCATGTGTATATCCATAAAAATAAGCTGGTATTTTTTGTCTTCAATTTTTTCTAGGGCCACTTTGCCATTTTCAGCGATGTCTGATTTTATATTTAAATCTTCGAGGAATTTTTTTAGAACAATGATGTTTAAATTGTTGTCGTCAACAATCAATACATTAATGTCGTCCGTATTAAGGGTTTGTTTACTTTCTGTTACGGCTGTTTTGTTTTCTACAATATCAAATACAAATGATATTGTAAATTTAGTGCCTATTTGATTTTCGCTTTCCACAGAAATTTCCCCACCTAAAATAGAAACAAGGTTTTTGGCAATAGCGAGGCCCAATCCGCTACCTTCATGTTGTTTTTTTATGCTATTTTCAATTTGGGTAAACCTATTGAAAATAGTTTGCAGTTGGTCTTTAGGAATCCCTATACCAGTATCTTCAATGCTAATGACCAATTTTAGTTTGTCTTTTATAACGGTTTCAGAATAGGTCATCGTAACCCCGCCTCGTTTTGTAAACTTTAAGGCGTTTTTTAGTATATTATTTACAATTTGAAGTAATTTGTTTGAGTCGCCACGAACCGTTAAATCAAGCGTATTTTCAAAATTGGTTCTTAAATAAAGGTTCTTTTTTAAAAATAAAAACTGGTTAACATCTACAAGTTCTTTGATTTTTTTGGAAGGATTGAATACGACTTCATCTAATTGTACTTTTCCCGATTCTATTTTATCTATTTCTAAAATATCATTGATAAGGTCCAAAAGATTGTTTGAAGACTTATCCATAAAGTCTATGTACTCTTTATGGGTGTTGCTTAATTTACCATCTTTTAAAAGCTCAATAAAACCAATGATAGCGTGTAAAGGTGTCCTGATTTCATGGCTCATGTTCGATAAAAAATCTGTTTTTGCCTGCGATGCTTTGTTGGCTCTGTCTTTTTCTTTGTTTATCTGTTGGTTCAGTCTAGTTAGTGATAAATTAGATTCTAAGGCTTGTCTGGTTCCTTTTCTGGCCCTTATATAAAAATAAATAAGTAATGATACCACAGTCGCCAAAAACAGTCCAACGACCAAGGCAATATCTGTTATAATCCTGCTTTCCGCGAGAAATGATTTTTCGGATAAATAAATATTCAAATGCCAAGTTTTTGTTGCTTCTGCATCAACCTGTATGTTGTTTGTGTAAACGATATCCCGATTTGTTTTAAACTTTATTTGATTGTTTTTTTGATAAAAAAGGGTGTTCTGGTCATCATAAAGTTCTACGGCATATTGGTTTTCCAGATGATTGATTAATCTATCAAAATCGTTGTTGAAGTTCATACCAGCTGTTATGGTGCCTTGAAAACTATCATCAAAATATACAGGGACATCTACCAGAAAGGCATAACCAGATTGTGTTAATTTGGCCCAAGACGTGATGTTGGTTTTGCCGTTTTTAGAATGCTTGATCCATTCGTCACGTCTGTATTCAATTTTAGAAATATCTAGGTTTATAGCTTGTTCATTTCCTTTTAAAGGGCTTATTTTCCGAATGATCATCAAGCTGTCTATCCATTCAATAAATTTAAAAGAAGGATCTTCATTTAGAAGCAAATTAGCATCGTATTCCCAGTTTTTAAAGTAGCTGCCGTTAGTGAATTCCAGCCTGTTTTTAATGTTTTCAAGTTTGGAAACATCAAGTTGTACAATATTATTAAATTCTTGTGAAATTAATTTTCCAGAATGATATACGTCCTCTTCTATAACGGCGTAGTGCTTGTTTATAGAGGTAACGTATAAAAATAAGATGAGAGAAACTAGTAAAAAAAATGTGGAAATAGCAATTATAAAATCTAATTGTATTTTCTTAGCCATAATAAATCATTACCATTTCTCTTGTATTTAGTTATTCAACTTTGAATACTTGGATTGTTGGATTACGATGTGTATTCAACAACCAGTTCATCATCAATTTTTTCAACTTTAGCCAATTTATGCTTGGTCAATCCTTTAATACTTTTGTCCCATGCTTTGTTACTCAATCCAGATTGCGATTTCAAATCTGCAAGCGGCATGCTTTTTTGTGGTTTTAAAATGGCGAAAATGGTTTTTTCATTATCACTTAATTCAACCTTTTTCTCAGGGCGCATTTGTGGAAAAAACAATACCTCTTGTATGGATTGGTTATTGGTCAAGAACATAATCAATCTGTCCATCCCAATGCCCATCCCCGATGTTGGTGGCATACCGTATTCCAAAGCGCGTAAAAAATCGTGATCAATAAATTCTCCAGCTTCATCATCACCGCGTTCAGCTAATTTTAATTGTGCTTCAAAGCGTTCGCGTTGATCTATTGGGTCATTCAATTCTGAATAGGCATTGGCAACTTCTTTACCACAAATCATCAATTCAAAACGCTCTGTAAGTTCAGGATTATCTCTATGTTCTTTACAAAGGGGAGACATTTCTTTAGGATAATCAGTGATAAAAGTTGGTTGAATGTAATTCTTTTCACATTTTTCACCAAAAATTTCATCAATCAATTTTCCTTTACCCATGGTATCATCAACTTCAATACCCATACCTTTGGCAGCAGATCTAATTTCATCTTCGGTTTTTCCAGTAATATCAAAACCTGTAAAATGTTTAATAGATTCTGCCATAGTTACTCTAGCAAAAGGGGCTTTGAAATTAATTTTATGTTCGCCAAACGTTGCTTCAGAAGTTCCGTTTACGGCAATGGCACAATGTTCTAAAAGCTGCTCTGTGAAATCCATCATCCAGTTGTAATCTTTGTAGGCCACATAAATTTCCATAACTGTAAATTCTGGATTATGAGTTCTGTCCATGCCTTCGTTTCTGAAGTTTTTAGAAAACTCGTAAACTCCGTCAAAACCACCAACAATCAATCGTTTTAAGTATAATTCATTGGCAATTCGCATGTATAAAGGAATGTCCAACGCATTGTGATGTGTCATAAAAGGACGCGCCGCAGCACCGCCCGGAATGGGTTGCAAAACAGGGGTTTCCACTTCAAAATAGCCAGCGTCATTAAAAAAGGAGCGCATCGCATTGAATAACTTGGTACGTTTGATAAACACGTTTTTTACCTGCGGATTTACGACCAAATCGGCATAGCGTTGTCTGTATCGTTGTTCAGAATCTGTAAAAGCATCATACACCACACCATCTTTTTCTTTAGGCAATGGCAAGGGTTTTAAAGCTTTGCTCAGTAACGTAAAATCTTTAACTTTTACTGTTTTTTCGCCCACTTGTGTGGTGAATAATTCACCTTCAACGCCTATGAAATCTCCAAAATCTAATAGTTTTTTAAAAACGTCATTGTATTTGGTTTTATCCTCACCTGGACAGATTTCATCTCTGTTAAAATATACTTGTAATTTTCCTTCGGCATCTTGCAATTGAGCAAAGCTTGCTTTTCCTTGTACCTTAACGGCCATCAATCTTCCGGCAACTACCACTTTTTTACCTGTTTCAAAGGCGTTTTTTACCTGTTTTGAGGTGTGGTCAACAGGATAAAGATTTGCGGGGTATGGGTTGATGCCCAACTCACGTAATTTTGTTAGTTTCTCTCTACGAACAAGCTCTTGCTCTGATAATTGCGACATATTATAAATGTGTGTAAATTTGAAAGGCACAAAGATAAACATTTGATTTACGATTTGCGATGAATGATTTATGATTTTTTGGTACTACTCGCTCTTTGGCTATACTCAGGTCAGGTATTCGAGCGTTTCATTTCAGTATTTTTTTAGCTAAGAGCACATGTGTTTCACTTCGCTCCTAAGCCAAAAGTCTTTGCAAATTGTAGTCGAAGTGTAACAATGAACATGTTTTTTCGTCGAATAAGTAATGTTGTAAATTGCAAATTTAAAATCGTAAATAATCATGAGTTTCTGGAGAGTGTTATTATCCATTATTTGTCCGCCCTTAGCAGTTATTGATAAAGGGTGCGGCTCTATATTAATTGTATTTATATTATGGATTTGTGGCTGGGTGCCGGGCGTGATTGCAGCTTTGGTGATTTTGAATAATCCTGAAAGGTAGTTTTTAGTCGCAGTTTTCTTTGCGCCTTTGCACCTTTGCGCGATAAAAAATGTAATTTTGCACTCTCATGAACAAGCAAATAGAACTACAAGATTTAGGATTGAAAGACTATAAAGACACTTGGGATTACCAAGAGCGATTATTTCAAGACATTGTAGCTTCAAAAATTAAGAACAGAAAAGAAAACACCAGTTTAGCAACTAAAAACCATTTTTTGTTTGTAGAGCATCCACATGTTTATACTTTGGGGAAAAGTGGAGATATCTCTAACTTATTGGTTGATGAAGCCCAATTAAAAGCTAAAAATGCCACGTTTTATAAAGTAAACAGGGGCGGCGATATTACCTATCATGGGCCTGGGCAAATTGTGGGCTATCCTATTTTGGATTTAGATAATTTTTTTACCGACATCCATAAATACCTTCGTTTTCTTGAAGAAATGATTATTTTGACATTGGCAGAATACGGCTTAAAAGCAGAGCGCAGCCCAGGAGAAACTGGTGTTTGGTTGGATGTGGGCACGCCGTTTGCGCGAAAGATTTGTGCCATGGGGGTTCGTGCCAGCCGTTGGGTAACCATGCATGGTTTTGCACTAAATGTCAATGCCAATTTAGGCTATTTCGATTTAATGATTCCCTGTGGTATTCGCGGTAAAGCTGTAACGTCTCTTAATGTGGAATTGGCTCAAAAAAAGGTAAATGAAAATGAGGTAAAAGAAAAATTACTGAAGCATTTTAGTAATCTTTTTGGAGCTGGTTTTTTTAGGCCTGTTTAGCAATTGTGTATTTCTTAATGGAAATATTTTAAATGATGCCGTTTATGAAACAACACCCAAAGTATAAAGTTGTTCCATAGTAGGTGATTCACTTCCGCCAGCAGGTTCCAGCGTAATACCAAAGGCTTGCGAGCTATTTGGATTAGAGATGGTGAATATTTTATTTTCGTCGGTATCAAAATTGTCAAGTGTGCCAAGACTTGTTGGACTTAGCGGATTTAAGGTCAATGACCAAACTTGATATACTTTCCCTTCAGGAGGTTTTGGTAAGCCTTGTACGTCTAAATAAATGTTGCTAGAAGATTTATCCCAATACACTTTTGCGTAGGCCTCTGGATAAACGGCTTGTCCATCAAGCGGTACAGAAATAATATCACGATCTCTTAAAACTGAAATTAAATTTTTAGCTTCAGAAAGACTATTGTTGGCTCTCTCAATTTGAAATTCTAAAAATTCTTTATCAGATTCCGCTGTGCTTATCTTGGTTCTTAATTCGTTGTTTTGATTGAACATCCAAAATAATCCAACAGCCAATAATACAGAAGCAGCCCAACCCATATAACTAAAGTAATTGGTTTTTGCTTTTCCTATCGGGATGACTTTAGAATCATTTTGAGTTCCAAAATTAAGAGTTTCTTTAATAGAAGTAAAAAGTACCTTAGAATCACTTGGCGATGCAGCAGCAGTCAGTTTTACAACAGCGGCTTCAATAGCCAAAACTTCATTTAATAGCTCAGGGTATTTTAACAAAAGCGCATACACGTCTTTGCTTTCTTTTTCAGAAAGCGCTCCTGCAACGTAAAGTTCCAAAATTCCAGAGTCTATGTAAGCTTTTGTATCCATGATTAAATATCGAGCATGTTTCTAAGCTCGTTTATACAATTTCTATTTCTTGTTTTTATGGTGCCAATGGGCATATCTAATGTTTCTGATGCTTCTTTTTGGGTGTACCCTTTAAAATAAAGCAATTCAATAACGTCAATACAAGTCTTGGCAAGTTTAGAAACAAACTTTTTAATACCAATGGCATCCGTCTGGTCATCTAAACTTTCATTGTTTTGTATGATACCTACGAAAAAATCGGCATTAAGGTTTTTGCCAGCGTTTTTAAAACTTTTAGAGCGTGTTTTATCAATGGCAGCATTGCGGGCAATATTCAATATCCAAGTGAAAAAACGCCCTTTTTCTGCAGAATAAGTGCTGGCGTTGTGCCAAGCTTTAATAAACACATCTTGCATCACTTCTTGTGCGATATCTTGATTTCTAACGATGTTGAAGATGACCCCATGCATGCTTTCGCTGTACATATTGTATAACGATTCAAAAGCCTTTTCGTCTTTCTGTTGAAATTTTTCTACTAGAATTTCTAACTGCATGTAGGGTTTTAAATTTTGTCGAAATTAATGAAATAAAAAATAAAAGCTACCATGGTAGGTAGCTTTTGTGTGTATGTGAAGATAAATTATTTTATAATGCCTGCGCAACTTACTCTAGCACCTGCATCGCCAGAAGGTTGCGATGTAAAGTCGTCTGCTCCGGCGTGAACAATTACGCCTTTGTTTAAAATATCTTTGTTGGTGTCGCCGCACCCAATACACCACTCATCTGTTGAGAAGGTGATGGTGCCATGTCCGTTTTCATCGGCGGTAAAATTGCCAATATCTCCTTTATGATATCCAGCAGCATCGCCCCATTTGCCATGTGGCTGCGCGGTTGGGTTCCAATGGCCACCAGCAGATTTTCCGTCAGCAGATGAACAATCAGCCGTTTCATGAAGGTGTATGGCATGCTCTCCAGGTTCCAATCCACTAATAATAGCGGTCATGGTTACTTTGCCATCTTCTTCATTGAAAACAACGTTACCACTTACGTTGCTATCGCTTTTTGCTGCTAAGGCAATTTTTACTTTTTTAGATGGCATAACCGCGGTTTCCGTAGTTTCGGTTTCCATGGTTTTGGTCTCTTTGGTTTTGTTTTTACAAGAAATCATGCTTATTGCAAAAACAATTAATAGGAAGCTTATTTTTTTCATCTTGGTATATTTTGTCGTTCCCTCGGAAGAGGAAACCTGTTTGTAATTAAATCGAAAGTTAAGTCTTTCATAAGTCAATTACAAATATCATAAATCATTTTTGTTTTTATTGACCCAAATAAAAAATAATTGGATGCTTTTGGATGAAATGCAGACCGAATTCCTATTTTAAAAGTTTTGTTTTAAGTGATAAATGTCATATTTTATAAGTTGTTATAGCTATAATTTTGAATTTTAAATGTTAGGTATGCAAAATTTAGTCAATAAATACAATATTGCTGGGCCTCGTTATACGAGTTATCCAACGGTGCCCTATTGGGAGTATGATGGTTTTTCTTTAGAAAAATGGAAAACTTCAATAATACAATCCTTTAAAGAAAGCAATTCAAAAGAAGGCATTAGCCTTTATCTCCATTTACCTTTTTGCGAAAGTCTATGCACGTTTTGTGGTTGCAACAAGCGTATTACAAAACAGCATAGTGTAGAATCTCCATATATAGATGCGGTTTTAAAAGAATGGCAACTGTACTTGGAGTTGTTTGATGAAAAACCCATTATAAAAGAGCTGCATTTAGGTGGGGGCACGCCCACTTTTTTCAGTCCAGAAAATTTAAAACGATTGATGCAAGGTATTTTTGAACACGCCACACGTGCCAAAAACCATGAATTTAGTTTTGAAGGACACCCCAATAATACTACACGCGAACATTTGCAGGCACTTTATGATGTTGGTTTTAGGCGTGTAAGCTATGGTGTGCAAGATTATAATGAAACTGTGCAAAAAGCCATTCATAGAATACAACCTTTTGAAAACGTAAAACGCGCTACCGAAATGGCACGGGGCATAGGTTACGAATCCGTGGGGCACGATATTATTTTTGGTTTGCCGTTTCAAACGATGGAACATGTGAAGGAAACTATAATGAAAACTAAAGCCTTATTTCCAGATAGGTTGGCGTTTTACAGCTACGCGCACGTACCATGGATAAAAGGAAATGGGCAACGTGGATTTCAAGATTCTGATTTGCCTTCGCCAGAACTAAAAAGACAACAATACGAATTGGGCAAACAATTATTGGCAGAAGTGGGTTACTATGAAATAGGCATGGACCATTTTGCATTGCTAACAGATACACTATATAAATCTATGCAAATGGGCCAGCTCCATAGAAATTTCATGGGTTATACCGCCTCAAAAACACAGGCCATGATAGGTTTGGGCGTATCGTCCATTAGTGACAGTTGGTATGGGTTTTCACAAAACGCAAAAGGTATCGAAGGCTATTATAAAATGCTGAAAGATAATGTCATTCCAGTTTATAGAGGCCATATTTTAAGTGATGAAGATTTGGTTATAAGAAAACATATTCTTAATTTGATGTGCCGTTTTAAAACAAATTGGTTTTCAGACAACCTTTGTTTTGAAGAGTTGCCAGATGTTTTGGCAAGATTGGAAGAAATGGAACTGGATGGTTTGCTTCATATAAATTCCAATACTTTGGAGGTAACAGAAAAAGGGCGTCCCTTTGTTAGGAACATTTGTATGGCGTTCGATTTGTTGTTGCAACGTAAGCAACCACATACGCAGTTGTTTTCCATGACTGTTTAATCTAAAATTACTGTTTTGATGAAAATCATTAAGGCATCTATTTAATTGTTATTCTTTTTTTTATTGGATGGTGGTTGCTTTGAGAAATCCAAACCAAGCCAAAATGAAAACAAGAACCTAAAAAGCACTAAAAATGAAAAAAATTATTGTCCCAATCGATTTTTCCGAACATTCAGAATATGCTTTAAGAACAGCAGCCACTTTGGCTAAAAAGCATGATGCAGAAATTTTGGCATTGCACATGTTGGAAATGTCAGATATCATGTTATCTGCTTCAGATGGCCTTCAAGCCCAAAAAACCATGTTCTTCTTGCAATTGGCAGAGCAAAGGTTTGAAGCATTTCTGAAAAAAGAGTATTTAAAAAATGTGAAAATAACCCCAATTATTAAACATTTTAAAGTGTTTAGTGAGGTTAACGATGTGGCGTTAGAGCATAATGCAGACATTATCATTATGGGTTCCCATGGTGCAAGTGGTATTCAAGAGTTTTTTGTGGGTTCCAACACAGAGCGTGTGGTGCGCAATGCCAGCATTCCTGTTTTGGTGGTTAAAAATAAATTAGTGGATGTTAATTTTGATGTGGTGGTACTTGCCTGTGATTTTTCAGAAGACTCGATAAAAGCGTACATCAATACCGTTAAAATGTTCAATAATGTAAGCTCAAAACTGCATTTGGTACATGTTAATTTACCTCACGATCCCTTTAAAAGCTCAAAAGAAATTGAAAAAATGGCGGTTAATTTTTTCACTAAGGCCGATGGTAATTTGAATAAAATGAACGATGTAAGTTATGTTTCAGATTATACTGTTGAAGATGGTGTTTTAGATTTTTCAAATAAAATAGGCGCCGATTTAATAGTGATTCCAACACATGGCAGAAAAGGATTGTCGCACTTTTTTATGGGAAGCGTCAGTGAAGATATTGCCAACCATTCTACATTACCGGTTTTGACTTTTAAAATTTAATGAAGCTATTTTATTATCAAGTTAAAGGTTAAAACCCAGCAATTTGATTCTTGCAACTTTAGTTTTTAAAAACTCTATTCATCAAACTTTTTAGGAATGATAAATATTAATTTTATGAAGGGCCGTTAGTTTTAAACGGCTTTTTTATGGAATCCATTTAATGACAATCCATACCGCCAGAAACCATATCTAAAACAGGAGCAGGAGAGAGGTAGGGAATCCCTAAGCCCAAACCACGAAGGATGAACAGGGTGCCAATAAAAACCACAAAAAAAGGTATGGCTTTTTGGATTTTCTGCCTTGCCGAGCCTTTCAAAAAGTGACTGAAATAAATAACGGTAGTCATTAACGGAATAGTGCCCAATCCAAAAACAGCCATGTATAAACTGCCGTTTAAAGCATTTCCACCAGCGATGGCGGCAAATACGGCCATATAAACCAAGCCGCAGGGCAAAAATCCATTTAAAAACCCAATGGCTAGAAAAGTATCGGCTGTTTTTTTCTTCAAAGCACTTCCTAAAGCAGATTTTATTTTAGAAATAGCTTTATAAATAGGTTTTGAAAAATTGTATTTATTAAAGGTTTTTTGCGGAATCAAAACCACAAAAATCATCAAAACACCAATACCAATGGAAAGTTGTTGTTGAAACCCGAAAATGTGTAAACTTTTACCAACCAGTCCAAAAATGATTCCTATGCTACTATATGCTAATAATCTGCCAAAATGATAAATCGCAATTTGTGATATTTTTTTAAAGCTATTGGTTTGGTCTACAGGCAGCATAAACGCAATGGGGCCGCACATGCCCACACAGTGAAAACTACCCAATAGTCCTAATAAAAATGCCGAAACAAGCATGTTAATAATTTATAGATTCTTTAAATAAATAAGAATTTCCATTATATTGCCAATCTATTTTAATGTTCCAACGACCATCTACCAAACGTTTGTCAGGTATGAGCAAATAAGATTCAGACAATGAAATATCAGTTTCAAAGTCCAATTGTTTGTTAGATGGTCTATATAGGAACACTTTTCCAGTAATTTCATTAAAATCAACATTACTTGGAAAATGAATAACCAATCCCTCGGCCATTCGTTCATAACTTATATTTTCTTCTAGGTTTTTAGAGTTGTTCAATTTGTTAATGTCATTTTGATAGGTCAATTCCTCGCCATAATAATCCTCAACAACCAATTCATTGGTAAATTTTTTATCCACATTCATGGTAATCACAAAGTACATGATAAACGAAATGAACCCAATAAACGCCAATACAATTCCGGTGCCCCAATTAATTTTCATCACAATATATTTTTTGTCATTCCCGTGAAGACGGGAATCTTATTATTTTTATTCGTTTTTTATGGCATTCCCTTCGTTACCTCAGGTCGGGCTTTCCGCTATATCTTTTTTGCTTTTCATGGCAAAAAAGGATGTCGCTTCAATCCCTAATACGCCTATCCGCCAACTTCAATTTTTTAGTAGCTAATAGCCAACAGCCAAAAACTATTTATAACTCCGCGGTCCTAAAAAATTGGCCGTTGTTGATTCAATTAATGTATCACCAGCAAAAACGCCAATCTTAATTTTATTTCTATCACCAGATAATGCCGCATTATTGATTTCAATAAACAGTGTGCCTTTTGCAATGCCTTGTCTGGGCACTACAAAACTATCATGTGTAGCCACCAATTTCAATGTACCTTTATGCGACATTAATTCAAAGTGTACGTTTTCAATATCTTTTGTGGTTTTGTTTACCAGTTTATAGGTAAATACATTGCTTATTATATTATTGTCTTTGTGTTCGTATAATTGCCCTGGCAACCTTAAAACGGTGGCCTCTACATCATTTCTTAAAAAAAGCATACCAACCAATAAACCCGTTAATATAGCCAAAACCGCTATGTAGCCTTTTATTCTGGCGGTAAATTTAAAAGGTACTTTCTTTTCTATATTTTCCTCACTAGCGTACCTAATCAGGCCTTTAGGTAAGTTGACGCTTTCCATAATATGGTCGCACTCATCTATGCAAGCCGTACAGTTTACGCATTCCAGTTGCGTGCCGTTCCTGATATCGATACCCGTTGGGCAAACGTTCACACATTGAAAACAATCAATGCAGTCGCCATAGCCTAATACGTTCCTGTCTTCGTTTTTTCTGAATTTTTTTCTGCCATTTTCAGCTTCCCCACGTTTATGGTCGTATGCCACCACAATGGATTTGGTGTCCAATAGCACGCCTTGTAATCTCCCGTAAGGGCAAGCAATAATGCACACCTGCTCTCTAAACCATGCAAACACAAAATAGAATACTGCTGTAAAGATGAGCAATGAAAAAAGCGTGCTTAGATGACTAAATGGGCCTTCTGTTATATATTGAATCAGTTTGTCGCTTCCTATTAAATAAGCCAAAAACACATTGGCGATTAAAAAAGAAATAATCAAAAATATAAGTTGCTTTAATCCTTTCTTTCTTATTTTTTCAGCGTTCCAAGGTTGTTTTGATAAACGGATTTGCTTGCCTCTATCGCCTTCAATCCAATATTCAATACGTCGGAACACCATTTCCATAAAGATGGTTTGCGGACAAATCCATCCACAGAAAATCCTACCAAAAGCCACTGTAAAAAGTGTAATGAACACTACCCCAATAAGCATGGAAATCACAAACAAATGAAAATCCTGTGGCCAAAACGGAAACCCGAAAATATTAAAACGACGTTCCAGCACGTTGAACATCAAAAACTGATTGCCTTTTACTTTTATGAAAGGTGACAAAAACAGGAAAGCCAATAAACCATAACTGACCCACTTACGGTACTTATAAAATTTCCCGCTGGGTTTTTTAGGGAATACCCAAGCCCGTTTACCGTCTTCGGTAATCGTTCCAATGGTGTCTCTGTATGTTTCGTTTTTTGGGGTTTCCAAGGGGTCTTTTTTTTAGGCCTGTCAGGTCTGAAAATAATTTAGTTATTTAGAACTTCGGTAGTATCAATGGTTATAACGTCTTGATTTAATTGCTCTTCTAAAGGCGTTTCCTCATTATCACCAACCCAAACTTCTCCTTCTGGGTTTTTTGGATTGGCAGGTGTAGTGCCTTGTAAGGATAAAACATAACTGGCTACCTGTGCTATTTCTAAAGGTTTTAATTGTGTTTTCCAAGCAATCATCCCTTTTCCGGAACGGCCACCTTCAGACACTGTTTTGAAAATATGCTTAATGTCTCCACCTAAGATCCAATAGTTGTCTGTTAAATTTGGACCAATACCACCGCCACCGTCTGCCATGTGACAGGCCACACAAATAGTTTCAAATGTGGTTTTGCCAGCACTTAAATCGGCTGCATCTGTTAATAAAGTAACCGTATTGATGTCCACTAAATCTTTAGCTGTTTTTTTATAGGCTTCAATAGCTGTTTTAGCTTCGGCCAATTCAGTTTCTAATTCATCAATTTGGTTATCGCCATTAAAAACATGAAACCTTAATAAATATACAGCTGCAAAAATGATTGAAATATAGAAGCCATACAACCACCATGGCGGTAAGTCATTATCTAATTCTTTAATGCCATCATAGTTATGGTCAAGTATAATTTCACCTTCTTTTTCAATCGGTTTTGAACCTAAAAGTTTTAAATAGGTTCCTTTTAGCCATGTGAATTTGTATTTGCTTTCTTTTTCGGCTAAAAAACGTGCTTTGGCTTCAGCATCCAATTTATGAAGCATTACATTTTCCAGAGCACCAATAATGGCTTCAATAGCAATAAGGATCAATAGCACTAAAAGAAGAAACAACAATACTGTGGGATTTTCTATAAATGCAGGTTGGTCTCCCGAGTCTATAAAAAATTCTACGGCGCCAAAAATGATGAAGAATGCTATGGGTACTCTTACCCAAGATGGAATTAGATGTCTCATAATATATCGTCGTTTTGGTTGTCTAAAGGTAGGTTGCTAACGGTTTTTATGTAATCTTTTTTAGCGGTGAATACCCACCAAAACAGAATGACAAAAAAGCTAAAGAAAATAAGCAAGGAGAGGATGGGGTAAATTTCTATACCTGCTATTGTCTCCATATGACCTTTGATGTATTTTAACATAATTATTTTTTTGATGGTTAATTTTGAACTGCTTCAACCTTAATGTCTGTGCCTAATCGTTGCAGATAGGCTATAAGTGCCACAATTTCCCTGTTTTTCATTTCAATGAAATCCTCACCATTTTCAGCAGCGTATTTTTTGTCTGCTTCATAAGTGTTGGCAAAATCAGGATCGGTGTACAGGTTTTGTTCAATTTGAGTGCCCTGTGCCAACATATCGGCTTGTGCGTTTGCAATTTCTTCTTCAGAATACGGTACACCTAAAGTTACCATCGCTTTCATTTTTGTCTCAGTTTGTGATTTGTCCAATTTGCTGCTACTACCAGTAATCAACCATGGGTAGCGTGGCATAATAGAACCCGATGAGGTACTTTGTGGGTCATACATATGGTTAAAGTGCCAATTATCGGAATATTTTGCACCAATTCTATGTAAATCTGGCCCTGTGCGTTTGCTTCCCCAAAGGAAAGGGTGGTCATAAACATATTCGCCAGCTTTGGAGTATTCGCCATAGCGTTCTACCTCATGTCTGAACGGACGTATCATTTGAGAATGGCAGCCCACACAGCCCTCACGGATATATATATCGCGACCTTCCAGTTCTAGCGGCGTGTATGGTTTTACACTAGCTATGGTTGGAATATTGGATTTTACCATAATGGTTGGTACAATTTGAATGATGCCACCAATTAAAATAGCTACAGTAGCTAAAAGCGTTAATTGCACGGGTCTTCTTTCTAACCAAGTGTGCCATCCTTCTCCTGCCGTACGTTTTTTAGTAACACGTTCTAAAGCTGGTGCTTCTGCTAGTTCATCTTCAACTTTGCTACCTTGCTTAATAGTTACAATTATGTTGTAAACCAGTATAAACATCCCTATAATATATAATGAGCCACCAATAGCCCGCATCCAGTACATGGGCATGATTTCAGTTACGGTTTCTAAAAAATTACCATAAACCAAAGTACCATCTGGGTTAAATTGCTGCCACATAGAATACTGGGTAAAACCAGCAACATACATTGGTAGCGCATACATTATAATGCCCAAGGTGCCTAACCAGAAATGTAAGTTAGCCAATGCTATAGAGTATAGTTTTGTTTTAAATAATCTTGGTATTAAATAATAGATGATTCCAAATGCCATAAAACCATTCCATGCTAAAGCACCAACGTGAACGTGCGCAATGATCCAATCGGTAAAGTGGGCAACGGCATTTACATTTTTTAGGGATAATGTTGGTCCTTCAAAAGTTGCCATACCGTATCCAGTAATAGCTACCACCAAGAATTTTAAAACTGGGTCGGTTCTTACTTTATCCCAAGCACCACGAAGTGTTAAGAGGCCATTTATCATACCACCCCAAGAAGGCATTAAAAGCATGACTGAAAAAGCAACACCCAAGTTCTGTGCCCATTCTGGTAATGCGGTATATAGCAAGTGATGCGGTCCTGCCCATATGTATATGAATATCAAAGACCAAAAGTGAACAATCGATAGTCTATAAGAATACACAGGTCTGTTGGCGGCTTTCGGTACAAAATAATACATCAATCCTAAAAACGGTGTGGTTAAAAAGAATGCCACTGCATTATGCCCATACCACCATTGTACTAGGGCATCTTGTACACCAGCATAAACCGAGTAGCTTTTCATGGCGCTTACGGGCAATTCCAAACTATTAAAAATATGAAGTACGGCAACGGTAACAAATGTGGCAATGTAAAACCAAATGGCAACGTATAAATGGCGTTGTCTTCTTTTTAAAATCGTCCAAATCATATTCACGCCAAAAACCACCCAAATAAGTGCAATGGCAATATCAATAGGCCATTCTAATTCTGCATATTCTTTAGAAGTTGTAAATCCCAAGGGCAATGAAATCGCTGCTGCAACAATAATAAGCTGCCAGCCCCAGAAATTGATGTTGCTTAAAAGGTCGCTTGCCATACGTGTTTTTAATAGGCGCTGAAGCGAGTAGTATATGCCAGCAAACATGGCATTGCCCACAAAAGCAAAAATAACGGCATTGGTGTGTAAGGGCCTTAATCGACCAAAACTCAACCACGAAATACCATCGGTAAGATTTGGGAACAGAAACATGTAGGCAAGTAATAGGCCTACTGACATCCCTACAACTCCAAAAATTATTGTAGCATATAGGAATTTGGTAACGATTTTGTTATCGTAATGAAATTGTTGCATTTCCATAGTTGTATTTGTTAATCTTTTTTGGTTAGTATCGGTTTTTTTGGTTTTTCTTTAATGAGTTCGTCTTCAAAAAGCATACGAACAGATGGTGTGTAGCTATCATCATACTGTCCGCTTTTAACAGCCACAATAAAGGCTATAAAAAAACCAACAGCTACTATAATGCTTATAGCAAGTAAAATGTATATAACGCTCATACCTATTTGAAGTTATGGTTCAAAAGTACTTTCATACAGTTTTGTAAAAAATGACATTTGTCATGTTTTCTTATTTGTAATCATTCTAATTTTCTTCCTATAACATTTGTGCAAATAGTGGTAAACATCACTATGCTAATCGAACTTAAAGGCATCAAAATAGCTGCAATTACAGGTGCTAGTTGTCCTGTAACTGCAAAATAAAGCCCAATGCAGTTATAAATGAACGACAGCGCAAAACTCCATTTGATGATTTTTATGGCAGATTTTGATGCTTTTATGAAATTGTATAATTGGTTGAATTTCGAGGCATCTAAAATGGCATCACAAGCTGGCGAGAATACATTTATGTTTTCAGAAATGGCAATGCCTACGTTGCTTTGAGCCAGGGCACCAGCATCATTCAAACCATCACCAATCATCAGTACTTTGGCGCCAGAATTTTGATGATGCTTGATGTACTCCAATTTATCCTCGGGTTTTTGATTAAAAAACAGCTTTGTTTTTGCAGGTAGTAGTTTGGTCAAATTTTCTTTTTCGCCCGAATTATCGCCCGACAAAATGACTAAATCATAATCTTTTTTTAGTTTATTGAAAAGTTTGGAAAGCCCTTTTCTGTATTTATTGTAAAATGTGAATTTACCTTTGTATTGGTTGTTTGTGCTTATGTGAACAGCCGTGTTTAATGTTGCTGTTTCCGCACTAAAACCAACAAAAGACGCAGAGCCAACTTTAATGGAATCTTGAAAATGCTTTGCTTGAATGCCCTTTCCAATGTGTTCTTCGTAAGCATCTAAAGTGATAATATTGTGTTCGTTCAAAATAGAATATAACGAGCGGCTCAACGGATGATTGGAATTTCGTAAGGTGCTTTTCAGTAAAGATTCTTCTTCATTTGAAAGTTGTGAACCTTCATAATTTATAGATGTTTCTTTATTAGCGGTAATGGTACCGGTTTTATCAAAAACAATGGTATTAATGGCAGCAAGCTGTTCAATAACCGAAGCATTTTTTGCATAAAATTTTTGTTTTCCAAAAATGCGCAGCAAATTGCCCAAAGTAAAAGGCGCCGCCAAAGCAATGGCGCAGGGACAAGCAATGATAAGCACAGAAGTAAAGACATTCAACGCTTTTGAACTATCCGTGAACATCCAAAATGATGCTGCAATAAATGCAATACCGAGCACTGCGACTGTAAACTGTTTACTAATAGCATTGGTTAAGGTTGTAAAACCATCCTCTTTATTTTTATTGAATACATCGTTGCTCCAAAGTTGGGTCAAATAACTTTGCTCTACCGTTTTTAAAACATCCACATCAATACTGCCTTCCAGTTGTTTGCCACCAGCGTAAAGTTTGTCGCCCGATATTTTTGAAACAGCATCTGATTCTCCTGTTACAAAGCTATAATCAATACACGCGATTCCCTTTATCAGAATGCAATCAACAGGAATTAGTTCTTCATTTCTAATCAATAACCTGTCTCCTTTTTCAATATCATAAACTTGCACATTTTCTTCTTTTCCATCGGAAGAAATTTTGGTGATCCCAATCGGGAAATACGATTTGTAATCCCGCTCAAACGATAGGAAATTGTAGGTTTTTTGCTGAAAGAATTTCCCGAGCAATAAAAAGAAAATAAGACCAGACAAACTATCAAAAAAACCAGAACCCATATCAAAAATAATCTCGACACTACTCCTTAAAAATAGCACGATAGCTCCCAAAGCAATGGGTACATCAATATTTAAAATTTTAGAACGCAAACCTTTATAGGCCGAAATAAAATAATCTTGCGCCGAATAGAAAACCACGGGCAATGAAAACGTAAACATGAGCCAACGAAACGTATGTTTAAATTGCTCAAGCCAAAATTCGCCCACCTGAAAATACTCTGGAAACGACAAAAACATAATGTTCCCAAAAGCAAATCCAGCAATGGCCAATTTGTAAATTAAAGACCTATCAACGTGCTTTTTGCCCACACTATAATCATCTAAACTTATAAAAGGTTCGTAGCCAACACGGCTTAACAATTTAACGATTTCTTTTAACGTTAAATTTTCGCTGTTGTAAGTAATACGAACCGTTTTCTTTCCAAAATTTACGATAGATGCACTTATGGATGGGTTTAATTTGTTTAGGTTTTCAAGAATCCAAATACAAGAACTGCAATGGATGTGTGGAATGTAAAGCGTTACAATCTGTGTGTTTTCGTCATTAAACTCCAAGAGTTGTTCAACTATTTTAGCATTATCCAAAAAGTTGTATTTGCCCTCTATTTCCTTTGGGGTTGCCCCTGGAGCTTGCTGCAAATCGTAGTAACAGGTTAAATCGTTTGCAGAAAATATCTCGTAAACAGTTTTACAACCGTTACAACAAAACGACTTTTCATCATACACAATATTTGCAGATGAAGCATCTAAACCACAGTGAAAACACGTGTTACTGCTCATTATTATTTGCTCATTTATACCTGCTACAAAAGTCAGAAATGATGTATGTTTTAAATATGATATTTGTCATGTTTTATATATTTTTACAAAACATTTATTTTATAGTAAAACCTGTTCAAGTTTAATTTTGATGATAAAACATGTAACCAAATATAATGATAGAAAGTGATAAAGAAATATTTAATGTGCTTTTTGAAGCTGTTTCAGAAGGTGTTATTGTGATTAATGCCCAACAAAAAATAGTTTCCACTAATCTTTCAGCAGAAAAAATGTTTGGTTACCAGAAAGATGAACTACTAAATCAGCCTTTAGAAATATTAATCCCTCAAAAGTATCATGCACAACATGGTGCCCATGTTGAAGGCTTTATGAAGCATAAAGAAAGCAGGCAAATGGGGCGGGGCAGAGACTTGTATGGGGCCAGAAAAGATGGTAGCTCATTTCCTGTAGAGGCTGGTTTAAATCCTTTAAATATTGGTGGCGAATCTTTTGTGATGGCCTTAGTAATTGATATTTCAATTCGAAAACAGCAAGAAATAGAATTACATGAGTTGAATTCTCAATTAGAAAAAAAGGTTGAAGGACGTACCAAGGAGTTAAGCAATATTGTAAAAGAGCTTAAAATAGTTAATACTGAGCGCGACGTAGAAATAAAAAAACGTATTGAAGCCCAAAATAAAATAAGCAATGCGCTAAAAAAGGAAAAGGAACTTAATGAATTAAAAACAAAATTTTTGTCGTTAGTTTCCCATGAGTTTAAAACCCCTTTAAGTGGTATTTTAACATCGGCCATGTTGTTGGGTAAGTATAAATTATCGGAACAACAAGAAAAAAGAGATAAGCATATAAAAACCATTTCAGATAAAGTACACTACCTAAACAATATATTGAATGACTTTTTATCGATTGAGAAATTAGAAACGGGCAAGATTAATTATAATTTCAGCACGTTTAAATTAAGTAAAGTAATTAATGAGGTGGTTTATAATGCCAATATGCTTTTAAAAGAGGGCCAGAAGATTAATTATCCAGAAAATATTGATGGGATGTCATTATATCAAGACGAAAAAACAGTAGAGTTGGCATTATCGAACTTGGTACATAATGCTATTAAATATTCTTCAGAAAATTCTATAATAGACATTCATGTAGCTCAAGATGATACGAATACCATTTTTAAAATTTCAGATAACGGAATAGGTATTCCCATTGAAGATCAAAAAAGAATATTTAATCGCTATTTTAGAGCAGAAAACGCATTGCTTACCCAAGGAACAGGTATTGGATTGAATATTGTAAAAAGTCATTTAGAAAATTTAGGCGGAAGCATCGGTTTTATAAGCGAAGAAAATAAAGGAAGTACATTTACAATTACATTAAAAAATAAAGCAGAATAATGAATAAAGTATTATTAATTGAAGATGATGTTATTCTAAGAGAAAATACGGCAGAATTGTTAGAACTGTCTAATTATGATGTTATTACAGCGCCTAATGGCAAAAAAGGTGTTGAAATAGCCATAAGCAACTTGCCAGACATTATAGTCTGCGACATTATGATGCCACTATTAGATGGTTATGGCGTTTTAGAAGCCCTTGCTAAAAACAATGAAACCAAGCACATTCCTTTTATATTTTTATCTGCAAAAACCGAGCGGAAAGATGTTAGAAAAGGGATGGATTTAGGGGCAGACGATTATATTACCAAGCCTTTTGAAGAAGATGAATTGATAAGCGCCATAGAAAGTAGACTCGCCAAAGCATCTATTTTGAAAGATATAAGTACAGAACAAGAAGGCGCAACATCAGATGATAATGATGAAATAAGAACACTTAACGATCTTAAAAACTTTTTTGATGATAACGGAAAGGAAATGAACTATGAGCCAAGCGAAATAGTCTATGAAGAAGGCAAAAATTCAAACTATATATATTTAATATCAAAAGGATTGGTAAAGTGCCATAAATTTGATGAGCAAGGAAAAAACCTAACCACAGCCGTATATAAAGAAGATGATTTGTTTGGGTACACTTCTTTTACGCAAAACACCACCTATCAAGAAACGGCAACAGCCATTCAGGAAACAACCTTAATTAGCCTGTCTAAAAGTGAACTTAAAGACGTGCTTACTAGTAATCATAACATCACTTTAGAGCTTATACAGCTTTTATCGGAAGACCTAACGGGTGTAAAAGACCAATTATTGCAAATGGCATATAGCTCGGTAAAAAGACGGGCCGCAACAACTATTTTAATGTTTGCCGAAAAACTCAATCGAAAACCAGATGAGGCTATTCGTATTTCAAGAAACGATTTAGCTAGTGTTGCTGGCATAGCCATTGAAAGTTTAATTAGAGCACTTTCTAGTTTTAAAGATATGGGTATTATTGAAATTGAAGGGCGTAATATTAGAATATTGGATCTAAATCAACTGCAAAATATACACTGATTTATTGAATAACGGCCAAGTATGATTTTGGTCATATTTCAGTATTTATCATGCTTTTATCTTTGTACCCAACAAGCTAGGCATGATGAACGTATTAATTCCCACTGACTTTTCAAAAAATGCATGGAATGCAATTGAATACGCATGCGATTTTTTTAGCAAATCGCCATGCAACTTTTATTTATTGCACATAAATCCTCCGGATACTTTAGCGAGAACTGAAACTTCTAATAATGAAGGGGTCGTAAGACAAGATGTTTTGGCGAAACCATCAAAAAAACGATTGCAAGAAACGCTACAGCGTATAAAAAAATCTTTACCGCTAAACGGTAATCAACGGTTTTTTACAATAATAGATGAAGGCTATATGATAGATTCTATTAGGAAACAAGTAGTAGATAAAGAGATTGATTACATAGCCATGGGCACCAAAGGCGCCTCAAATTTCAAAAAAAATAATATTGGCAGTAATACAGGAAACGTTATAACAAAGGTTAAGTGCAACACTTTGGTTATCCCCGAAAATGCAAAATATATAAAGCTAGATGAAATTGCTTTTCCAACAGATTTTCATTTTTTCTACCTAACCGAAACCCTAAAACCTTTTTCAGATGTAGTTAAAAGAAATAACGCTGCTACTAGAATATTATATATTGATAAGAAGGGTGGTGAATTGAACGGAGATCAAAAAGCCAATAAGGAGTTTTTAGATGATTATCTTAGCGAACACGAACATAGTTTTCATTTTTTAACAAATAAAAACATTGAAGAAGGTGTAGAAAAGTTTGTTGAAACTAATAAGATAAATTTAATAACCATGTTGGCTAAAAATCTTAACTATTTTCAGAAAATTTTATTTCACCCAACAATTCCAGAAATAAGTTATTATACCGAAGTCCCTTTTTTAATACTGCATTAAATCGTTCGATTATATAGTTGCGGTGTTTTGCGCATTTTAAAATTATAAATAGTCATTATGAGTAAGTGTGAACAATGTATCATTAAGCAATTTAACTCTTTAAAGGCGTTGACCAAGGATGAATTGGTGCGTATTTCTAGTTGTAAAACTTCAAAAATCATTAAAAAGGGAGAAGTTATTTTTGAAGAAGGCGAAATCTTAAACGGCGTTTATTGTGTTAAAGATGGTATTTGTAAACTCACTAAACTTAGCGCCAATGGAAAAGACCAAATTGTTAAAATGGTTGTGAAAGGCGATTTATTGGGGCAACGTTCCGTAGTAACTGAAGAAAGATCAAACCTGCAAGCAACTGCTTTAAATGATATGGAAGTTTGTTTTATTCCTAAAAGTGAGATTTTAAAAGACCTTCAAAAAAATCCTGAATTTACTTTTGATGTGCTTAAAAGCATGGCAAACGATTTACGGGAAGCTGATGATATTATTGTTAATATGGCTCAAAAGTCGGTTCGTCAACGATTGGCGGAAACCTTAATTTATATTCATGATAGTTTTGGTGCCAATCCCGATGGTACATTAAGTGTGTTGTTGTCTCGAGAAGATTTCGCCAATATTGTTGGTACTGCCACAGAATCTGCCATAAGGGTGCTTTCCCAATTTAAAAAAGAAGGTTTGATCACTACCATTGGTAAACAAATAAAAATAAAAGATTTTGAAGGCTTAAAGCGGGTCGAGTAGTCTTTACTATTAAAGATTCTTGTTAAAGAATAAATAAATCCAATAGTCTCTTTAGGGTTTATGTGTAAAATTATAGTACTTTTATACAGGCTATGGTACATAATTTTACTTCACGAAAAGGTTTTGTATTCAAGAAATACGAAGCGCCTTTTCAATCTCCTTTTGATAAACTTTTTGAGATTTTCAAAGAACTTATCACACATACTTCGGGCGATTTTGATGAAGCTATTGATTGGTTAAGGCAGTTGGATGTGGAATATAAACTCACAACACCAGAATACACCATCGACGATTTTATTGAAGACCTTAAAAAGAAAGGCTATATAAGAGAGGAAATAGAGAATGACGGTAGCGGTGGCGGTATAGCAATTACCGCAAAAACAGAACGCGCCATTCGGCAACAAGCACTTGACCATATTTTTGGAAAGATAAAACGAAGCGGACAAGGCAATCATAAAAGTAAAAACCCTGGTATGGGAGATGAGCATACGGGCGATTTTAGGAACTATCAATTTGGCGATGCTTTGGATAAAGTATCCATGACTGAAAGTTTAAAAAATGCTCAAATTAGTCATGGTATTGCCGATTTTACCCTTTCGGAAGACGATTTGGTAGTGGAAGAAACACTGCATAAATCCCAAATGAGTACCGTTTTGATGATTGATATCAGCCATAGTATGATTTTGTATGGCGAAGATAGAATCACGCCCGCCAAAAAAGTGGCCATGGCGTTGGCAGAACTCATTACCACCCGCTACCCAAAAGACACTTTGGATATATTGGTTTTTGGAAATGATGCCTGGCAAATTGAAATTAAAGATTTGCCCTATTTAAAAGTCGGTCCTTACCACACAAATACTGTTGCAGGTTTACAATTGGCTATGGATTTACTCCGAAGAAAACGTAACACCAATAAGCAAATATTTATGATTACCGATGGCAAACCAAGTTGTTTGCGTTTGCCAGATGGCGAATATTATAAAAACAGTAACGACTTGGATAAACATATAGTAAACAAATGTTATATGATGGCGCAACAAGCAAGAAAGCTTCATATTCCTATAACCACCTTTATGATTGCCCAGGATCCTTATTTAATGCAATTTGTTAGAGAGTTTACCTATGCCAACCAAGGAAAAGCATTCTATACAGGACTTAAAGGTTTAGGCGAAATGATTTTTGAAGATTACGAAACCAATAGAAAAAAACGAATTAGAGGATAATTAATTAGCCGTTGGCTTTTAGGTATTGTCATCTAGCTTTAAAAATAACGGAAGCATTGCCAACAGCTAAAAGCAAACAGCCAAAAGCTATCAAATGAAAAACATAAAAACGTTAGGAGAACTAAAAAAATCAGGTTATCAATCAAAATCCATAAAGGACGAGCTTAGAGATAATTTAATTCAGAAATTAAAAAATAAGGAAACCACTTTTGAAGGGGTACACGGGTATGAAAATACCGTAATCCCTGAATTGGAACGTGCTATTTTATCACGCCATAATATCAATTTATTGGGGTTGCGCGGACAGGCAAAAACACGTTTAGCGCGTTTAATGTTAAATCTGTTGGATGAGTACATTCCTTATGTTGAAGGTTCCGAAATTAATGACGACCCATTAAATCCGATATCCAGATACGCCAAAGAGTTAATTAAAGACAAAGGCGATAGTACTCCAGTTGTCTGGCTGTACCGAAGCGAACGTTTTGCAGAAAAATTAGCAACACCCGATGTAACGGTGGCCGATATTATTGGTGATGTGGATCCCATAAAGGCAGCCAACTTAAAGTTGAGTTATGCAGATGATAGGGTGATTCATTACGGCATGATTCCACGAGCCAATCGTTGTATTTTTGTAATTAATGAGCTGCCCGATTTGCAAGCCAGAATTCAAGTGGCATTGTTCAATATCTTACAAGAAGGCGATATCCAAATTAGAGGTTTTAAGTTGAGGTTGCCACTGGATATTCAATTTTTATTCACTGCAAACCCTGAAGATTATACCAATAGAGGCAGTATTGTTACCCCATTAAAAGATAGAATTGGGTCGCAGATTTTAACTCATTACCCAATAGATATTGAAACGGCAAGATTAATAACAGAGCAAGAGGCCAAGCTGGTTGAAAATCAAAAACAAACCGTTTTGGTGCCAGATTTAGCTAGAGATTTATTAGAACAGATTGTTTTTGAGGCCCGCGAAAGCGAATTTATAGATGCTAAAAGTGGCGTAAGTGCCAGATTGGGCATTACCGCTCTAGAAAATTTATTAAGCACTGCAGAACGGCGCGCCTTAATTTCTGGCGATAAAATAACCACTATTAGGTTGAGTGATTTTGTGGGCATTATTCCATCTATTACGGGAAAAGTAGAACTCGTTTATGAAGGCGAACAGGAAGGTGCTGCCGTGGTAGCTTATAATTTAATAGGCGAAGCGGTTAAAAGTTTGTTTGAAGAGTTTTTTCCGAAGATAGAAAAACTTAAAAAACAAGAAGACGAAGGCCCTTATGATGATATCATATCTTGGTTTTTCAATCAAAAAGAGGGTTTTGAATTATTAGATGACTTGCGTGATAAAGACTATAAAAACTTGCTGGATACCATTACACCACTAGATGATTTATTGGGAGAACACCAATCAAATCTATCAAAACAAGACTCATATTTTGTTAGGGAATTTGTATTGTGGGCCTTGGTGGAATTTAAGCAATTAAGTAAATATAGGTTTTCTGAAGGGATTCAGTTTAAAGATCCTTATGGTAGTTTTATCAGTGGTATTTAGTCAATATTGCATTTTCAATTTAGAACTTTAATGCGCTTTAATTTTGAAATCTGTATTAAAAACAATCAATTTTTTTAGTTCTTATAAAAAAAAATCTCTATACTGGTAAATATAGGTTTTAGCTTCTTTTTTGTGTATATTAAGCAAATAATCATGTTTTTTTGATGGTTTTTAGCTAAAATCATTTAAAACAAACAAGAATGCTTTTTTTACATATGGATACAGAATTAACCAATAAAGGGCTTGTCAAGCTCTTGTCTTTTGATATTGATAACACATTAATTGATTTTCACACCTTAAAAGGGAACTTTACCAAAATATGGAAAACCTATAAAGACCAAACAGAGGTATTGCTAACCTATAATACAGGTCGCCTCATTGATGATGTTAAAAATCTTATTGAAAAAGGTGTTTTGCCCGAACCTGATTATATCATTTCAGGAGTAGGAACCCACATTTATGATTATAAAAATAAATGTGTTGTAAAAGAGTTTAACGATGTTCTTGAAGATGGTTGGGACATAAAGACCATTGAAGGTATCGTACAAAATATAGAGCATCCCATAAGTGAGCAGCCGCTTAGATTTCAACATTCATTTAAGAGAAGCTATTTTTTTTATGATGCCATGCCAGAGCTTATTTCGGGGATAGAAGAAGATTTTGCCAATGCCAATATGCACATTAATGTGGTGTATTCTGGTAGCAAATTTTTAGATATACTACCAAAATGGGCCAATAAAGGCAATGCATTGCAATGGTTGCTTAAAAAACTAAATTTAAAATCAAGCAATGTTTTGGTGGCAGGTGATAGTGGTAATGATTCGGCCATGTTTGATCTAGAGGATGTGAAAGGTATTGTAGTAGCCAATGCACACGAAGAACTCTATAAATTTACAAAATACAGACAAATATATCATGCGGAAGGCAACCACGGCGATGGTGTTATTGAAGGTTTGATCTATTACGGTATATTACCAAAAGAAAGCTTGGATATAAAAGAGAAAAACCATTCAGAAGATTTCTTTATCCAGCAAGAACTGAACAATATAGCTTCAGAAGATGAGGATGAAAAAATGGCTTTAATAAAAAAAGGCTATAAAAAAGCTATTGAAGCCTTAAAGAAGAACATAACGCCTCTCGGTTTTTCTGCCTGTTCTATAAAAGACAATGAGCCAAGCGGAACAGATGAAAATTACCATAGTGTATGGGCGCGTGATGGAGCCATAACGCTTATAGGATCTCTTCCTCTTATTCGTGATAAAGACATCCACCAATGCCAACGTCAAACATTGATAACCTTGTTTGAACATATTTCACGAAACGGGCAGATTCCTTCTAATGTTCGCATAAAAGACAACGTGCCCGATTATTCTGGGGTAGGTGGTATCTGCTCTATTGATAGTGGTATCTGGGTAATTATTGCATTTTATGAATATGTGAATGTTACAAAAGATATTAAGTTCCTTCGACAATATATTTCAGACATTAAGGAAACCATGCGTTGGTTAGGCGCGCATGATAGTAATAATGATGCTTTACTAGAGATTCCAGAAGCTGGTGATTGGACTGATTTATTTGGAGGAAGTTATAATATTCTCTATGATGAAATTCTTTGGTACCGTGCCAACGTTTGTTTTGGTAGAATGCTGGAAATGTTGGGCGATTACGAAGAAGCTGGTGAATATATTAGGTGGTCTCAAGTCATTAAAAAAGAAATATTACAGAATTTTTGGCCCTCAACACAACAAAAATTATTTCAATCGGTGTCTTTCGCAGAACGCCAGTTTACATTAGGGGATACCTCATATTTAATCGCACAAACCACACCATTTGATTTTAGCTGGAGATGTGACGTTTTTGGAAACGTTCTGGCTTTTTTACATGGAACTATTGATGCTGAAAAAGCCCATAAAACTTTTAAGTTCATGTTAGGCTCAGGTGTTAATGACCCTTTTCCAGTATCTAATGTATACCCTGTTGTAACGCCAGGAGATCCAGATTGGAAACCTTATTATACAGTTAACCTATTAAATATCCCCAATCATTATCACAATGGTGGCATATGGCCTTTTGTAGGAGGCTTTTGGGTGAAATTTATTAATAAACTAGGTTTGAAAGATGTTGCTGTTTCAGAACTACACAAATTGGCACTTATAAATAAAGAAGGATTGGTAGAACCATGGGAATTTACAGAATGGGCACACGGCACAACAGGAAAAGCCATGGGGAAAGCCTATCAAGCATGGTCTGCGGCTCAATATATCTCAGCTTGCCATGATTTGAAAATAATTAATAATCACTAAAATATAGAAACTATGAAATCAATATTGATGATCTCTTTGCACGGATATGTTGGTGCAAATGCCGAATTAGGAAAGCCAGATACAGGAGGACAAGTAGTTTATGTTTTAGAATTAGCTGAACGTTTTAGTAGGTTAGGAAAAAGAGTGGATTTGGTTACCCGTCAATTTGAAGACCAACCAGAATATGATGTGGTAGATGAAAACTACAGTGTATGGCGTATTCCTTTTGGTGGCAAAAAGTTTATCAGAAAGGAGGATATGCATGACCACTTAAAAAAGTTTGTAACCAATTGCTTGGCTGCTATTAAAAAGGAGCATAAAAAGTATGATGTTGTTTACAGTCATTACTGGGATGCAGGTTGGGCAGGACAGAAAATAGCTGAAGAATTGGGTATTTCTCATGTGCATACACCACATTCTTTAGGGTGGTGGAAACGGCATACCATGGGAAGCGATATGGACGAAAAAGAGATGGAAAAAACCTATCGTTTCAAAGAACGCATCAGAAAAGAATATTTTGTATATCAAATGTGTAACTATGTGATTGCAACTACATTGCCACAGGTAGATTTGTTGACCAAACAATACGATGTGCTGTCGCGTAATTGCGGAATGATTCCCCCTGGAATTGATGAAAACCGTTTTTTTCCAGTACCTTCTAAAGAGAATGATAAGGTTCGATCCAAATATGATATTCACCCCAATGATATTCTTGCTCTTGGCCGTATGGCTCATAATAAAGGGTATGACCTTCTTTTGCAGGCTTTGCCTACGGTTGTTCAGCTTTGTCCTGAAGCCCGTTTGGTGGCGGCCATTGGTGGCGATTCTGAACAAGATAACGAGGGTATAGAAAAACTTAAAACATTGGCAGGAGAGCTGGGAGTATTGGATAAGATAAAATGGAAAAACTATGTGGCAGATGAAGATTTAGCTAATGTATATAGAGCAGCTAATATTTTTGTCATGCCTTCAAGATATGAGCCTTTTGGCATGGTTGCTATTGAAGCGATGGCATGTGGGACACCTAGTGTGGTAACTGTACATGGTGGTTTGTATGATTTAATTGATTTCGGGAATCAAGCATTATTTGCAGATCCGCACCGCCCTATAGAGTTTGGTGCCATGATGTCTATGCCGCTTTTATATCCTAAATTGCGTAACGAACTTTCTGTAGAAGGTGCACGTTTTGCACGTCGTAATTTTGGTTGGACAGGAATTGCTAAAAGGATATTGGACATATTCCGTAGTTCAATTAATCAGCGTACTATGGAGTCGAATATTTATACAAATTAGAATATATTTGGTTTACAATTTATCAATTGTCTCTACTTTTAATGTTATTAGCGCATAATTCAATAATCTGATTTATGCGTTTTTTTCTGGTGTCCTCTCGTTTGGCTTGATTCAGCCAATGCAAATAGCTTTTTCTGTATGAAGGCGCAAAGTTGTTGTAATTTTGAAATGCTTCTTTGTTTTTATCAAATTGTAGTTGCAGCTCTTTTGGAATAATGCCCTTTTCAACAGCATCCAAAGCGGTCCAGCTACCATTTTGTTTCGCTATTTTAATTTTTTTCAAACCACTTTCGTGCATTAAATTCTCAGAAATCAAAGTTTCGATATGCTTTTTGTTTAGAGCGCTCCAAACACTTTTTTCATTGCGGGGCGTAAAATATTGCTGCCGTTTGCCGTTTCCTAAACTTTTTACGGTAGAATCAATCCAACCAAAGCAAAGTGCCACTTTTACGGCTTCTTCCCATCGCATGCTCGTTTTTTCATGGTTTACTTTATAGAAAATAAGATAGACACCTTCCGTTTGCTCATGGTTTTTAAGTAGCCAATCATACCAGTCGGTATCACGTTCAAAATAAAGTGTTGCGATTTCCAAAAGGTTTATGTTTTTTTTGCTTCAACATAAAAATCCCTATCAATTGTTATGTCAGGATTTTTACTTTTAATAGCTAATGTCTTCCAATTTGCATTTGGTAAAATCCATTGTGATTCGTTATCAATGATGATTTGGATAGGCATATCAAAACCATCAACGATATTGGTCCATCGGTATTTCAATTCTTTTTTGTTAATTGAATACTCCAATGTAGGAATACGAGTGTCTCTTAAATACTGATTGAAAAATGCCGTTAAATCTATACCAGATTGCTTGCTTATATAGTTTTCAATTTGTTGTGTGGTAACGGTTTGATGGTAAAAGGTGGTGTTGAGTCCCTGCAAAATTTGTCGCCACTTTTCGTCATCTTCTATAAGTTGGCGTAGGGTGTGCAACATATTGGCACCCTTATAGTACATGTCGCCAGAGCCTTCATTGTTCACGTTGTAAAAACCAATAATGGGTTTATCATTTATGATTTTTTTTCTGGTGCCAATTACATAATCGGCAGAGGCTTCTTTCCCGTAATAATAATCGATAAACAGATTTTCGGAATAGGCCGTAAAGCTTTCATGAATCCACATATCGGCCATATCTTTATAAGTGATGTTATTCGCAAACCATTCATGTCCGGATTCGTGTATAATGATAAAATCGAATTTCAATCCCCATCCTGTGTCAGACAAATCTCTACCCAAATAGCCATTTTTATATTGGTTGCCATAGGTTACAGAACTTTGGTGCTCCATGCCCAAATAAGGTACTTCAACCAGTTTGTAACCATCTTTGTAAAACGGGTACTGGCCAAACCAATGCTCAAAAGCTTTCATCATTTTGGGTGCATCTTTAAAATGTGCTTTTGCCTTTTCTAGATTCTCTTTTAGCACATAATAATCCATATCCAAATTTCCGCCTTGCCCATCATATACTTCCGAAAAATGGGCATAATCTCCAATATTGATGTTGACCCCGTAGTTGTTTATGGGATTATTTACAAACCAATGAAAAGTTTTGGTGTCTCCAATTTGCTCAACAAGCCTTAATCTGCCATTGGAAACATCCATTAGGCCTTTTGGTGCGTTTACGCTTATGAGCATACTATCTACTTCATCATACATATGGTCTTTGCAGGGCCACCAAACACTAGCTCCCAAACCTTGGCAGGAAGTTGCTATAAAATCATTGCCATTTTGGTCTTTTTTCCAGGAGAAACCACCATCCCATGGGGCGTTTTTAGCCTCTTTTGGATGGCCTTCGTAATATACATCAAGGCTGTTTACGCTACCTATTTCTTGTTGGTCTGTTAATTTGATAAAATGTGCGTTGCCATCATCTACTATAGACAACTCTTTGCCATTTTGAACTACTTTAGTGATTTTTAAAGGGGGTTGTAAATCAATTTGCATCACAGAATTAGTTTCTAAAACTTGATATTGAATGGTATTTTTTCCTGAAATAAATTTTTCATCTGGATTGACCTTAATGTCTAAATGATAATAGGTCAAATCCCACCAAGCACGCTCAGGTGTAATACTTCCTCTTAAAGTGTCTTGTTTGGTAAATTGTGGGTTGTTGGAACCAATTTGTGCCTGAATATTGAAAACAGGAATTAGTAAAAAAGCAATAAGTACAAGCAATGGGTATTTCATAAAATTATTTTCAACTAAAATACCAAAATTGATGGATATGGATGGGTAAATGATGACTTAAATTTTTAGTCCGAAAAAATGGCATTGGGAAATTTGATGACACTTTCAAAACCGTTTTCTCCAACTGATGCTATGCCGAAAAAATAATTATCAATAACAATACCGTTTAATGTGAATTCTGAAACATTGCCTATATATCGGTTAGAGTCCCAAGTAGGCGAGGTGGTATCTCTCCAATATATTTTATAACCTTTTGCGCCATTTGCTTTATCCCATTTGAATTTAACAGATGCTTCTACAATACCGCCAATAGCTACATTTTTAGGAGGGGGAGGTGCCGATGCCAAACTCGCTAAATTGATGGCATTGACAGCCGTTAGCTTTTTAGCATAATCAAAATTGACATGCTCTATCACATCGCCATATTTGATGCCATTTTCTTCTCGAATATCTTGATGTTGTTGGTCGTAGTTCTCGTGGGCTTCCATAATACGAACGCCCGCAAATCCTAAATCATTAAATGGACGATGGTGACCACCACGACCAAATCTGTCTAACCTGTAAACCATCATGGGGTTCATTTCTGGCATATAGGTTTTGGTTGTTTTATGAATGTATCGTGCCAGTTGGCGTGAAATACCATCTACTTCGCCACCATAAAACCGGCGTAAAGTCCGCTCTCTTTCGGTTTCGTTGGCAGGTACAGGTTCAGAAAAAATACGGAAGGTTCTATTGTCAATCACACCATCCACACCTTTTATGTTACCTATCATATCATTATTAAAAATGCCTATAATGTCCCAACCCTTATCTTTGGCATATTTTGCTAAACCTGCGCCACCAAAAAGACCTTGTTCTTCTCCGGATAGCCCCACATAAATGATACTGCTTTCAAATTCATATTTTGAAAGTACTCTGGCTGCCTCCATAGTGCCAGCCATGCCTGAAGCATTATCGTTAGCGCCTGGTGCATCAATGGTAAAATCCATGGTATCGCTGGCGCGTGAATCAATATCGCCACTCATAATGATGTATCGGTTTGGGTATTTGGTGCCTTTTTGAATGGCAACCACATTCACTACCCAGGCATCGTGTGGTACCCGATTGTTGACATTTTTGCTAACGAAGTCTTTTTGATAAAAAACATCCAAACAAGTATTGCAGTTTTTTGAAATGGACTCAAATTCCTGTTTTATCCAACGTCTTGCAGCACCGATGCCTTTAGAATTTGAAATCGTATCGCTGAAGGTGTTCCGCGTGCCAAAATCCACAAGGGTTTGTACATCTTTTTGAATCCGTTCTGCGGAAACACTATCGATAATATTATATAATTGCAGATGGGGTTGCGCAGTCAGCGTCCAACTTGGAAATAAAAGAATGACAACTAGTAGTTTTTGCATGATTTGATTTTTCTCTAAATTAATAAAAAAAAACGCTCGGGATGTTTGGGAGCGTTTTTAAGAACTTGAGTTAGTCACTACAATAATAGAATTTTAAAAACAGTACCTGTTTTCAGCCTTCACTTTCTCAGCAATTTCCCGTCGTATATCAACAATGTCTGGGTAGTTGGTGTATTTTGTAAAGCGTCTTAAGCCCATGAGCATCATGCGTTGCTCATCGCCTTCGGCAAAAGAGATGATACTTTCTTTACCGTTTTTTTCTACAATATCAACCGTGTGGTACAAGTATAATTTAGACATGGCGATTTGAACTTTTTGTTTGTCTTCTCCAAAACGTTTGGCATTTTTTTCAGTTCTTAAAATGGTGGATTCTGCCATATAAATTTCAATTAAAATATCAGATGCCGCCAATAATAATTGTTGTTCTTTTTCAATCTCAGTCCCGAATTTTTTAACAGCTGCGCCAGCTACCATTAAAAATACCTTTTTAAGTTTGGCAATCATTTCTTTTTCTTCTGAAAATAATTCAGAGTAATCAGGTGTGTCAAACGAAGGGATGCCCAGTAATTCATTGCCAACAGCCGTGGCAGGCCCTAATAAATCGACATGGCCTTTCATGGCTTTTTTTACCAACATAGCTATGCAATGCATGCGGTTGATTTCGTTGGTGCCTTCGTAAATGCGTGTAATTCTTGCATCTCGCCATGCGGCTTCCATGTGGGTGTCTTCTGAAAAGCCCATGCCACCATAAATTTGAATGCCTTCATCTGCGCATTTTTGTACATCTTCTGAAACGGCTACTTTCAAAATAGAGCATTCAATAGCGTATTCTTCTACACCTTTTAGTTCTGCTTCTTGGTGTGAGTTTCCTGCTGCTACACGTAGTGCAATACGGTCTTCAATATTTTTAGCAGCTCGGTAAGTTGCAGATTCGCCCGCATAGGTATTGGTTGCCATTTCAGCTAATTTCACTTTAATGGCTCCAAAATTGGCTATGGGTGTTTTGAATTGCTTACGCTCTGTAGCGTATTGAACACCCAATGTTGTGATGCGTCTTTGGGAATCTAAGCAAGCTGCTGCCAATTTGATTCTTCCAATATTTAAGGAATTCATCGCTATTTTAAAGCCGTTACCTCTTTCTGAAAGCATATTTTCAACAGGCACTACCGTGTCGTTAAAAAATACTTGTCTGGTGGAAGATGCTCGGATACCTAATTTATGTTCTTCTTCGCCTAAAGTGATGCCGTTTTTGGGGTCGTTTTCAATAATAAAACCTGTGATGTTTTTATCGTCTTCTATACGTGCAAAAACAATGAACAGCTTACAGAACCCTGCGTTTGAAATCCACATTTTTTGCCCGTTGATTTTATAGTTTTTGCCATCGGCCGAAAGACCTGCGGTTGTTTTTCCAGAATTGGCATCGCTGCCAGCGTCAGGTTCGGTAAGGGCGTATGCGCCAAACCATTCGCCAGTAGCTAGTTTTGGAACGTATTTTTGTTTTTGTGCTTCGGTGCCATAAAGGGTAATGGGCATTGTGCCAATGCCTGTATGCGCTCCAAAAGCGGTGCTGAAAGAGCCCGTTCCACTGGAAATATAATCACAAGTAAGTGCTGTGGAAACAAATCCCATGCCCAACCCGCCATAGGCTTCAGGAACGGAAACACCCAAGAATCCCAATTCGCCTGCTTTTTGCATGCAAGCTTCGGTAAGCGCATAATCTTTAGCTTCAAATTTGGCTCTGTTAGGAATGATTTCTCGGTCATTAAATTCCATGACGGCTTCTTTCATCATTTTTTGTTCTTCAGAAAAATCTTCTGGGGTAAAGATATCTTCACATTTGGTTTCTTTTACTATAAATTGACCGCCTCTTAGTAGGTTATTGTTTGTTGTTTCCATAATTTGCCCTCTCTAACTCCCCCAAAGGGGAAGAACTGTTACGGGGTATTTTTTAGTTATACTTTAATCGATTTTTTTGTTTTCGCAATATTTCCTCCCTTCTGGGGAGGTCTTTTTTTAAGAAAGAAATTCAAAAACCCCACAAGCACCTTGCCCAGTTCCAACACACATGGTTACGGCTCCGTATTTACTTTGCATGTTGCGCTTTCGCATTTCATCAAATAATTGCACGGATAGTTTTGCGCCCGTACAGCCTAGTGGATGCCCCAATGCAATGGCGCCACCATTTACGTTTACAATGCCGGGGTTGAGGTTTAACTCTCTAATAACAGCTAAAGATTGGGATGCAAAGGCTTCGTTTAATTCTATTAATTCTAAATCTTCTTGTTTTAAACCTGCTAACTTTAATGCTTTCGGGATGGCTTTTACGGGGCCAATACCCATAATACGAGGTTCTACGCCAGCCGCGGCATAATTTACCAAACGAGCGATAGGTTCAAGGTTTAATTCTTTTACCATAATTTCACTCATAATCATGACGAAAGCAGCGCCATCACTCATTTGTGACGAATTTCCTGCGGTAACACTTCCGCCTTGAGCGAAAACAGGGCGTAATTTTGCTAATGCTTCTAAATTTGTTCCAGCACGTGGCCCTTCATCTTTTGTAACAGTATATTTTTTTGTTGCTTTTTTTCCGTTGGAATCTACGTAGGTTTGTTCTACTTCAATGGGCACTATTTGATGTTGAAACCTGTTTTCAGCTTGTGCTTTTAAGGCTTTCATGTGTGAATTGTATGCGAATTCGTCTTGGTCTTCACGAGATACTTTAAATTGGTTTGCGACCGCTTCTGCCGTATTGCCCATGCCCCAATAATAATCGGGATGTCCTGATTTTACAATATCATAATTAAGTTCAGGTTTATAACCAGACATAGGCACAGAACTCATGCTTTCTGCACCACCAGCAATAATGCAATCTGCCATTCCTGATTGTATTTTAGCTGTAGCCATAGCAATGGTTTCCACGCCCGATGAGCAAAACCGATTCACGGTAACGCCAGGGACTTCAACAGAGTTTAATCCTATTAACGAAATAAAACGTCCCATGTTCAATCCTTGCGCACCTTCTGGCATGGCATTACCAACCATCACGTCATCAATTCGTTTAATGTCTAAATTTGGCAATTCTTTCATGATGTGCTGAATGGTTTCGGCAGCCAACTCATCGGTTCTTTTAAATCGGAATACACCTTTCGGGGCTTTGCCAACGGCGGTTCTGTATGCTTTTACTATATATGCTTGTTTCATTTTTACATTTTTTAGGTGATTAGATTTTTAGACTAATTTAGATTTCTAACAATCGGGAAATCTAACAATCCAAGTTGTCTAATTTCGTAAAGGTTTTCCCGTTTTTAACATGTGCTGAATACGTTCTAAAGTTTTGCGTTCTGTAGCTAGACTTAAAAATGCTTCGCGTTCTAAATCCAATAAGTACTGTTCAGTAACCATGGTAGGCTCAGATAAATCTCCACCAGCCATGACGTACGCTAGTTTATCGGCTATTTTTTGGTCGTGTTCGCTAATATATTTACTAGCCTGCATGCTGTCAGTGCCTACTAAAAACATCCCCAAGGCTTGTTTGCCAAGGACCTTTACATCGGTGCGCTTAATGGGTTTTGTGTAACCTGCTTCTGCCATGAGTATAGCATGGGCTTTGGCGGTTGCAATTTGGCGGTCTTTATTGACTACTACAATATCTTTTCCTTTTTGAAGCACGCCTAAATCGAAGGCTTCATAAGCTGAGGTAGATACTTTTGTCATGGCTACGGTTAAGAAGTATTCTCTTAAAGTATTCAATTCCACATCATCTTTTCTAAACATATCAGAAGCTCTTAAAGCCATTTCTTTAGAACCTGCACCGCCAGGAATAACACCTACTCCAAACTCTACCAATCCCATATAGGTTTCGGCAGCAGCTACCACTTTATCAGCATGCATGGATAGTTCGCAAGCACCGCCCAAAGACATGCCATGAGGCGCAGATATGGTTGGGATGGACGAGTAACGCATACGCATCATGGTATCTTGAAAATATTTAATGGCAGCGTTCAACTCATCATATTCTTGTTCCACGGCCATCATGAAAATCATGCCAATATTAGCACCTACGGAGAAATTGGCTCCTTGATTCCCGATAATCAATCCTTGATAATCTTTTTCAGCTAAATCAATCGCTTTATTTAAACCAGCTAAAACATCGCCTCCAATAGTATTCATTTTAGACTGAAATTCACAATTTAAAACACCATCACCTAAATCTTCAATGACCACATCTGTATTTTTCCAAACTTTATTGGATTTACGGATGTTATCTAAAATGATAAACGCATCTTGTCCTGGTACCTTTTCTTGGGTTTTCTTTTGAATATCATACGCATATGTGGCACCATCTTTTACAGTATAGAATGTTTTGTTACCAGAAGCGAGCATGTCGTTTACCCAGGCCGCTGGCTCTAAGTTTTCAGCTTTCATCAAGTCGATACCTTTTTCAACACCAATGGCATCCCAAATTTGGAACGGGCCGTGTTGCCAGCCAAACCCAGCTTTCATGGCATCGTCAATCTTATATAGGTCGTCTGTGATTTCTGGAATACGTTTTGACACATAAGCGAATAATGCAGTAAATGTTTTTCTGTAGAAATCGCCAGCTTTATCTTTTCCTGAAACCAATATTTTAAAGCGGTCAATAACCCTATCGATAGGTTTTGTTTGCTCTAAAGTAGCAAAACTTGCTTTTTTAGCGGAACGGTATTCTAAGGTATTTAAATCTAAAGACAGGATTTCTGAACTGCCATCGTCTTTCTTGACTTTTTTATAAAATCCCTGTCCGGTTTTACTGCCAAGCCATTTGTTTTCTACCATGGTGTTGATGAAATCTGGCAGTTTGAAGAGTTCTAGTTGTTCATCGTCTTTACAATTTTCGGCAATACCATTGGCAACATGAACAAGGGTGTCCAACCCAACCACATCTACGGTTCTGAAAGTTGCGGATTTTGGTCTTCCAATCACCGGACCAGTAAGTTTGTCAACATCTTCAATGGTTAAATCCATATCTTTTACGGTATGAAATAGACTCATAATACTGAAAATACCAATGCGATTTCCAATAAAAGCAGGCGTGTCTTTCGCAACGACCGAGGTTTTTCCAAGAAATTGTTCGCCGTAATTATTTAAAAAATCTAAAACTTCTGAAGATGTTTTAGGGCCTGGAATGATTTCAAATAAATTTAAATAGCGTGCAGGATTGAAAAAATGCGTGCCACAGAAATGTTTTTGAAAATCGTCACTACGCCCTTCACTCATAAAATGAATAGGAATTCCAGAGGTGTTTGAAGTTATTAAAGTGCCAGGAGTTCTATGTTTTTCAAGGTTTTCAAAAACTTGTTTTTTTATGTCGAGTCGCTCTATGACCACTTCCATAATCCAATCTACATCGGCCACTTTTGCAATATCGTCTTCTAGATTGCCAGTTGTAATTCTGTTAGCAAATTTTTGATGATAAATTGGGGAAGGGTTTGATTTTAATGCCGCCGATAACGAATCGTTTACTATTCGATTTCGGACTGCTTTATCTTCCAATGTTAAACCTTTTGCTTTTTCAGCATCGGTCAATGTTCTGGGGATAATGTCTAGAAGTAAAACTTCTACACCAATATTTGCGAAATGGCATGCAATGCCGCTTCCCATAATTCCTGAGCCAATAATGGCTATTTTTTTAATGCTTCGCTTGCTCATTTTATTAATTAACTATCAGATTGATTGTATATTTTTTTATTGCAAATCATCTCATTGATATGTTCTGCAACTTCATAGAAATGTCTTATTTTTTCCTCTGAAATACTGTTTTTTACAGTATTGTTAAACGTGAGTACTTTTTCTCTTGATAATTCTCTTTTTTCTTTTCCAAATTCCGTTAAGTGGATGATAACACCTCGACCATCGTCAGGGTTTGGTTTGCGTTCAATGAGTCCGTTTTTTTCCATCGTTTTCAATATTCGCGATAAACTGGTAGCTTCCATACCCATTTTAGGACCTAATGCCGTAGAGGCAGTACCCTTTTCGGGGTCAATACTTAAAAGCGTGAAACCTGTTGCCATTGTGGTTTCAAATTTTGATGCTTCTTCATTGTACATCTTGCTTACAGTGAGCCACGTGGTTCGTAAAACGTAGTCAATTGTTTTGTCCTTCATACTTTTGGTTGGAGTTGAAACTCAAATATATGAAATATTATTATGCATGCATAATAAAAAAACAAAAACATTTCTTAAAATTTGAAATAAAAAACCACTTAAACTTAAGTGGTTTTAATCAATAATGTTTTTGATTTTTAGCTTAATTTTCCATTTGCCATAGCAATTGTAGCACCAACTATGGTAGACATAACTATTGATATACCCACATCCAGAGCGGCTAGTTGTATGGTTGCATCAGATAACATGGACAAATTAAAGAAATTGTAAAAAAGACTAACAAATAATCCGATGATTGCCCCAGCCTTTGCACCAGCGCCAGCAGTTGAGATCTGTGCCCAATATGTGTAAATGTAGGCTATAAATAGGCCAAATGTTAAGCAGCCTAAAAATATAAATAGCATTGCTTGTGAGTTTTCCTCAGGTTGAGGAAATGTATCTAAAAATAAGATACCATAAAATAACCATCCTAAAAGGAAATTAACAATACCGCCGACGATTCCGGCGATTATGAATTTTTTTGTTTTCATACGTTTGGTTTTAAAGTTAGTTATAAATATAGCTAAAAATAACTTATTTTGAAACCAAGTTTCTGATATTCAGTTTGTTTGTAGATTTGTGTTTTATTGAGCCCGTTTAATTACTTGGATCTGTATATTTTTTCAATAAGATTTGAATATAGTTCTTTGATGACCTTTCGTTTCATTTTCATGGTAGGCGTTAAGTGTCCCGCATCAATGGACCAAACGTCCGGAGTTAATTCAAATTTTTTGATTTGTTCCCATTTGCCAAATTTTTGATTTGCTGTATCAATTTCTGCTTGAATACGCTCTAGTAATTGTGGGTTCGTAATTAAATCATTATTGGAATTGATATTGATTTTATGTCGTTTGGCCCACTCCTTAGCAAATTCAAAATTAAGCTGAATCAAGGCGGCTGGCATTTTTTCGCCTTCGCCAATCACAATAATTTGGTCGATAAATCGGGATTGTTTAAAGGCGTTTTCTAATAGGGCAGGTGCCACATATTTACCGCCAGATGTTTTGAACATTTCCTTTTTGCGGTCGGTAATCTTTAGAAAACCTTCAGTATCTATTTCCCCGATATCACCCGTGTGAAAATAATCCCCCGTCATCACTTCAGCTGTTCTTTCAGGGTCTTTGTGATAACCAAGCATAATGTTTGGGCCTTTTGCCAATATTTCGCCATCTTCGGCTATTTTAACTTCTACATGGTCAATTATTTTGCCCACGGTACCTACTTTGTAGCCTCCGTTGCGCATATCATTTACAGAAATAACAGGCGATGTTTCCGTTAAACCGTAACCTTCCATGATGGGCAAGCCGGCTGCTGCAAAAACACGATTAAGTCTCGGTTGCAAAGCGGCACTTCCGGAGACCATGATTTCTAGATTTCCACCAAGGCCTTCTTGCCATTTACTAAAAATAAGTTTTCTGGCCAGTTTAAGTTGCATTTCGTACCACCAGCCGTTTGCTCCGTATGGTTCAAATTTTAAGCCCAAATTTACCGCCCAAAAGAAAAGTATTTTTTTTATGCCTTTTAAATCGGCGCCTTTTTCTATGATCTTATCATAAACTTTTTCATATAAACGCGGTACAGCGGTCATAACCGTGGGTTTTATTTCTTTGAGGTTATCGCTCATTTTTTCAATGGATTCTGCAAAATAAATCTCTACACCACAATATTGGTATAAGTATAAAATCATGCGCTCAAACACATGGCAAATAGGCAGAAAACTCAATGCTTTGGAGCTTCCTTTGTCGAAAGGTACACGCTTTTCACTATCGATAACATTGGAAACCAGATTGCTATGAGATAGCATGACACCTTTGGGTTTTCCGGTGGTGCCAGAGGTATAAATTATAGTGGCCAAATCGTTAGGTTTTACACTTTGTTTCAGCTTTTCAACATCGTTTTGGTTTGAAGCAGCTTCGCCCAAGTTTAATATTTCCTTCCAATTTTTTTCGTTTTCAATGTCGTCAAACGTATAAACCTCTTTTAATTTGGTGTTTGCTTTGACTTGGTTTAGTTTTTCTAAAATGGAAGCATCTGAAACAAAACAGTAAGTAGCTTCGGAATGGTTTAAAATATATTCATAATCTTCTTTTCCTATGGTAGGGTAAATAGGCACGTTTTGAGCACCAATTTGTAAAATGCCAATATCCAAAACGTTCCATTCGGTTCTGTTGGTTGAAGAAATAACAGCTATTTTATCATTTGGCTTGATACCCAGATTGAGAAGGCCTCTACTCATTTTATTGCTTTGATTGATGAATTCTTGTGAAGAAGTGCTTTCCCAAGTATCTTGGTATTTGGTAATAAATGCCTTTTCAAGATTGAATTTCTCAAGTTGATACTGCGGAAAATCAAAAATTCTGCTAACCTCAATCATTTGTTTTATCAATTAAGTTTTATGCAAATTAGGGAATTAAATGGTATTTTCAAATGGGTTCATAAAAAAGGAGCAAACCTAATGGGTTGCTCCTTAAAAAGTAGATGCTTTATAATTTTTTAAAAATCTATTGTTTTTCGATCCACAATCTAGCATTCACAAAAGCCTCTAGCCAAGGTGATACGTCATCTTTTCTGTCTTCAGGGTAATTTGCCCAGTTCCATTGAAAAGTTGAACGCTCAATATGTGGCATGGTTACTAAATGCCGTCCTGTTTTATCGCACATCATGGCGGTATTGAAATCAGAGCCATTTGGATTTGCAGGATATTCCGCATAGCCATATTTGGCAACAATTTGATAGTTATCTTCAGTATAAGGTAAATTGAATTTGCCTTCCCCATGCGAAATCCAAACACCTAATATGCTGCCTGCTAAAGTTGAAAGCATTACAGAATTGTTTTCTTGAATTTTTACAGAAGTAAATGAACTTTCATGTTTACGGGAATCATTATGCAACATTTTTCCATGGATTTCATGATCTGGATTGATGAGGTCTAATTCCATCCATAATTGACAGCCATTACAAATACCAACAGATAAAGTGTCTTCTCTTTTGAAAAAGTCCTTAATCACTTTATTTGCTTTTTCGTTGTATTTAATAGCTCCTGCCCAACCTTTGGCAGAACCTAAAACGTCAGAATTAGAAAAACCTCCAACAGCACCTAAAAACTGAATGTCTTTCAAGGTTTCGCGGCCAGAAATTAAATCGGTCATGTGTACGTCTTTTACATCAAAACCTGCTAAATACATGGCATTTGCCATTTCGCGCTCCGAGTTGCTTCCTTTTTCACGAAGGATGGCTGCTTTAGGTCTGTTTTTCTGGTTGCTGAGCGAGGCCGAAACACCAGTGAAATGTTTTGGAAATGTATATTTAAGAGGTTGATTTTTATAATTGTCAAAACGATCTTTTGCTAAACCATTTGCCGTTTGTCTTTGGTCTAATAAGAAAGAAGTTTTATACCAAACATCTCTTGTTTCAGCAACATTGAATGTGAAAGTATCACCGTTGTTTTTAATGGTTACGTTCCCTGAGTTATTAGCTGAACCAATATTGAAAAATTCTATATTATTTTTAGATAAGATAGTTTCAATTGAAGCATCTGCTTGAAAAACAATGCCTGAATTTTCAGCAAACAATACTTTTATTGAATCTTCTTCATTTAATTTAGAAAGATCAAAATCAGCTCCCAGATTTACATCAGCAAAGCACAATTCTAAAAGCGTTGTGATCAATCCACCAGATGCCACATCATGCCCTGCTTTGATTTTGTCGGTTTTGATGGCATTTTGAATGGTGTTGAAAACCGTTTTAACATAAGCAGGATTTTTAACATCAGGCGCTTCATTTCCAATCGTGTTCAATACTTGATTGAAAGAGCTTCCGCCCAATTTGAAATCATCTTGTGAGATATTTATATAGTAAATATCGCCGCCATTTTGTTTAAAAACAGGCTCAACCACTTTGGTAATAGCATTACAATTAGCACCTGCTGAAATAATGACCGTTCCCGGAGAAATAACATCGCCATCAGGATATTTTTGCTTCATGGAAAGCGAATCTTTCCCCGTAGGAACATTGATGCCTAAATCAATCGCAAATTCAGAAACGGCTTGTACGGCTTCGTATAAACGGGCATCTTCGCCTTCATTTTTACACGGCCACATCCAGTTTGCGGATAGTGAAACCGATTGCAGACCATCTTTTAAAGGCGCCCAAACCATATTGGTTAGGGCTTCGGTAATCGCATTTCTGCTGCCTGCTGCCGGGTTGATCAATCCAGAAATAGGTGAGTGTCCAATGGACGTTGCAACGCCTTCTTGTCCTTTAAAATCCAGTGCCATAACGCCTATATTATTTAAAGGCAATTGTAAGGAGCCAGCACATTGTTGCTTGGCAACTTTACCGCCTACGCAACGGTCCACTTTATTTGTTAACCAATCTTTACACGCTACAGCTTCTAACTGTAAAACTTGCTCTAAATAGATTTGTAGGTTTTTGGTTTTATATCTCGGGTTTTTATAATGTCGTGCAACCGTTTTGTCTGTTAAAATAGTTTTTGGTGAACTTCCAAACATATCTTCCATGGCCAGATCCATAGGTTTGTGGCCATTGGTTTTAGATTCAAAAGTAAAACGGTCGTCGCCAGTAACATCGCCAACGGTGTACATCGGGGAACGTTCGCGGTCTGCTATTCTGTGAAGAAAATCTACATGTTTTTCGCCAATGACCAATCCCATGCGTTCTTGGGATTCGTTACCAATAATCTCTTTGTCAGAAAGTGTAGGGTCTCCAACAGGTAGGGCGTCCAAATCTATGTTTCCACCGGTATCTTCAACTAATTCCGACAAGCAATTCAAATGGCCACCCGCACCGTGATCGTGAATGGAAACAATGAAATTCTCATCACTTTCTACCATGCCACGAACCGCATTGGCGGCACGTTTTTGCATTTCTGGGTTGGAACGCTGTACGGCATTCAATTCGATACCAGAAGCAAACGCGCCCGTATCAGCCGATGAAACTGCTGCGCCACCCATGCCTATTCTATAATTTTCACCACCAAGAATTATTATTTTATCGCCTGTTTTTGGAGTGTCTTTTAAGGCTTGGTCTGCCTTTCCGTAACCAATACCACCAGCTTGCATGATGACTTTATCAAAGCCTAATTTTCTGGCTTTTGCATTGCTTGAAGAGGCGTTTTCATCATGTTCAAAAGTGAGAACAGAACCTGATATTAGAGGTTGCCCGAATTTATTCCCAAAATCAGAAGCTCCATTGGATGCTTTTATTAAAATATCCATAGGCGTTTGGTAAAGCCATTTTCTAGCTTCAAACTTTTGTTCCCAAGGTCGGTTTTCTTCTAATCGAGAATAGGAAGTCATATAAACCGCTGTGCCCGCCAATGGTAACGAGCCTTTTCCGCCAGCCAATCTATCTCTGATTTCTCCGCCAGCACCCGTTGCAGCCCCATTAAAAGGCTCGACTGTTGTTGGGAAATTATGGGTTTCCGCTTTAAGCGAAATAACAGATTCAAAATCTTTTATAGTGTAGTAATCTGGTACATCGGCACGTTGCGGTGCAAATTGCTCTACTTTTGGGCCTTTTATAAAAGCCACATTATCTTTATAAGCCGAAACAATCGTGTTTGGATGTGTTTCGGATGTTTTTCTAATGAGTTTGAAAAGTGATATTGGTTTTTCCTCGCCATCGACCACAAACGTGCCGTTGAAAATTTTATGGCGACAGTGCTCAGAATTCACTTGTGAAAATCCAAAAACCTCAGAATCCGTTAATGGTCTTCCTATTTTTTTAGAAACACCTTCCAAGTATTCAACTTCCTCTTCGCTTAAAGACAAACCTTCTTGCTGATTATAAGCTGAAATATCCTTGATATTGAGAATAGGTTCTGGCTTGATATCAATGTTAAATGAAGTTTGATTCAATCCTTTGAATTTTTCAGAAATCATTGGGTCAAAATCCTTAAAATCTTCTGAAACCGCTTGAAACTCTTCAATTCTGATAACATCATAAATTCCCATGTTTTGGGTAATTTCCACGGCATTGGTGCTCCAAGGTGTTATCATGGCAGTACGTGGCCCAACAAAAAAAGCATCTAAAGATGCTTGCTCTATTTTTGGCTGGTTGCCAAATAACCAAACTAGTTTTGAGATGGTATCTGTTGATAATTCTTTTGTTGTTTGAACAGCAAATACGGTACTGGTTACGTTTCCAAAGAAGTGAATCATTAGGTCTTGATTTGTGTGTGTTTATTGAAAGTGCAAATTTACACTTTTTTAACGATTCAAGATTGCTTTTTTTATGAAAGCAGAAACTGTTGTTAGCAGTATTTTAAACTAATGAATTTGTGTCTTCGGGTTTGCCTGAAAATGGTAAAGCTTTTATTAATGAATTATAATTTAATACATGTTAAAGAGCGTAAATATGAAGTTTGGGATATTAAGATATTGCAAAGTAAAATTGAAATTCAGTAAACAAAATTATCAAAATAACATTTTAATCGCTTAAATTATCAATTTGGTCGATTTAGCACCTGATTTTTGTCAATTTACACCTTCTTGTTTTTTAAAATAAATCTGATTTTTAAATACCTGAAATGTCAATGCTTTTTCAGCGCTGTTTAAATATACAGATGGTGTTAAGTGTAGCATTTTTAGTATAAACTAATTAACTGAATATTTTTAACATTTTTAAAAACAATTAAATTATGAAAAATTTTTTTTACTTGGCCTTTTTGTGCTTTCATTGGCCTTTGTGCAATGTTCAAAGGACGACGGATTTAAAGAAGAAACTAGACTTGATTTAAAAGAAGATTCCCCAATTCTATTAAAAGCTGGGGCCTCATCTGAATTAGGTATTTCTGGCAGCATTGCTTCGAGTTTAACTTGGAACGATACTAATGGAAACCATATTAACGCTCATGGCGGTGGGATGTATTACGAGAATGGTTATTATTATTGGTATGGTGAAGACGCTAGTGGTTGGAGGTATTATGGTATCCATTGTTATAGGTCTAGTGATTTGATTAACTGGACTAATATGGGGGTTGTGATGCCCATTGATCCAAACGATAATACTAGCGATATACGATGGGGATGTATTCTCCAAAGACCAAAGGTGGTATATAATAGTTCTACTGGTAAATATGTTGCCTTTTTTAAATTATATCCTAATGGAACTTACCAAACATGTTATATTGGTGTAGCAACAGCAGATAGCCCAACGGGGCCATTTACTTATAGTAATAAATTTTTAGGAGCTTCTAATACTGGTTCCAAACCTGGAACAGGCGATTTTGCATTGTATCAAGACGGTAGTAGTTTGTACATGTTAGGTGTGGCACGTGGAGAGACAGGAAGACCCTCAAAATTTGTACAAATGAGAAATGATTATAAATGGCCTCTCAATGGCGGTTGGACAGCAATGTCTGGTGTTCAAAACAATACTGAAGGGCATGCTATTTTTAAGAGAGGAAATAGATTCCATTTAATAGGTTCTGGTTCATCGGGTTGGGACCCCTATGCGGTACGTTATTTTACCAGTACAAGCCTTGCTGGACCATGGACTAATGAAGGTAACCCATGTAGTGGGATAAACAGTATTACGGGTGAAGGCGCCAATATAGCATATGGTGGCCAATCCACATATATCACCGAAATACAAGGTGCGGATAACCAATATATGCTTATGATGGATGTTTGGGAACCTGGAGATTTAGGCAACTCAGACTACATTTGGTTGCCATTTACAGTAAATAGTTCTACGAATGAACTTTCTGTTAATTGGGTTTCAACTTGGAATTTAAGTTGGTTTGGAGGCGGAAGTATTGTATCTGGAAACATTTACAACCTTAGATCTGTTATGAGTGACAAGAATCTTGACAACTTTGGTTCTACATCAGACGGAGACCAGATGGGGCAATGGACCCCTAATAGCGGAAATAACCAGAAATGGAAAATAATTTCTAAAGGAGGTGGTTATTATAAGCTAATCAGTGAAACGAGTGGTAAAGCTCTGGCCAATGGCAATGTAAATACCCAAGGGGCGCCTGTTAACCAATGGACAGATAACAATAACGATCCGCAAACGTGGAAGATTGTAAATGTTGGAGGTAATAAATACACGCTTGAGAACAAAATGAGCGGTAAGTACCTTGATAATGGGAATGTGTCCACAAATACACAGAGTATTGTACAGTGGAGCTATAGTGGCAATACTACCCAGCAGTGGATTATTGACTAAAAATAAATTATAGATTAATAGATAATATTCAGTTAGCAAAACCCTGGCTTATTTTAGCTCGGGGTTTTGATTTTTATTTACCATGAATTGTTTTTATAGAAACGATATTCTTTCTGAAATAATAAAGGTAAGAGATCTTAGCTTTTACGCTCTAACAATGCCATATAGAACCCATCAAAACCAGATTTGTGAGCCAATACTTTTTTATCTTTTACCAATGAAAAGTTAGCGCCAGCTTCCGATTTTAAAAACGTAGCCACTTGCTTTTGGTTTTCTGAAGGCAATATAGAACAGGTGGCATACACCAATTGCCCGCCCACTTTAACCATTCTGGAATATTGTTGCAGGATGTCTTGTTGGGTAATTTTTATTTTCTCTAAGAAAGAAGGCTCCAATTTCCATTTGGCATCGGGGTTTCTGCGCAATACGCCCAATCCGGAACAAGGTGCATCAATCAGCACGCGGTCTGCTTTATCGTAGAGCTTTTTTATCACTTTTGTAGAATCTATGTGGCGCGGTTCAATATTGTGTGCGCCGTTTCGTTTGGCACGTCGTTTTAATTCGTTGAGCTTATTGCCATAAATATCCATGGCAATAATTTGCCCTTTGTTTTCCATTAAAGAGGCGATGTGCAATGTTTTTCCGCCAGCACCTGCACAGGTGTCTACCACACGCATGCCTGGCTGTACATTTAAAAATTCTGCCACCAATTGCGAGGAGGCGTCCTGAACTTCAAAATGCCCGTTTTTAAAAGCCTCAGTAGTAAATACATTGGCACGCTCTTTTAATTTTAAAGCGTTTGGGTAGTCTTTTAAAAACTCGGTTTCAATACCCAAATCAAACAGTTCTTCTTGTAGTTTTTCTTTATTGGTTTTTAGGGTATTTGCTCTTAAAATAACATCGGCTTGCTCATTTAAAGCTTCCATTTCTTTGGCCCAAACGGCATCGCCGAGTTCTTTGGCACAGAGGTCGTCCATCCAATCTGGGATAGATTCCTTGAATTTCCTGATTTTGGATAATTCATCAAAACGCCCTTTTATTTTGCGTGTTGGCGTGTTTTCAAAATATTTCCAATCTGGCAATTTAATACCTTTTAAGGTGGCCCAAACGGCAAACAGCCGCCATAGGTTATCACGGTCAAAAGGTTCTTTTACTTCAGCAATTTCAGTATATAAGCGTTTCCAACGTACAATATCATAAGTGGTTTCAGCAACAAAAGCCCTGTCGCGTGCGCCCCAACGTTTATCGCGTTTTAAAAGTTGTTGAATCACTTTATCGGCATAGTTTCCTTCATTAAAAATCAAGGTCAACCCGTCAATAACGGCAAAGCATAAGTTTCTGTGTAATCGCATGGTGTGTAAATAAGGCTGCAAAGTTACGCTTAAAATGTGTATTTGTTTAAGCGTTTAGAAGTTTATTGGTTATGCTTTTCTATTTTTATACAAATCTTTTTTAAAATGAAGCCATTTGCAATTTTATTATCAATCATCATTTTCTTTTCTTGTAAAAATCAAGATGAATCTGTTCCAAGAAAAATTTCTAAAGTTGAAATTGAAACGCTTTTAGAAGATTCATTGTTAAGTATTAGAGCTATTGAAATACTAAATGATGGTAATTTGGCTTTTGCTGCGAGTAAAGGTGTTTATGGAATGTACGACCAAAGAAAAAAGATGTGGCAAACCTCTGCTCAGCGTCACGATAGCTTGGATTTGCAGTTTAGAGCTGTTGGGCATACGGCAACCGATTTTTTTATGTTGAGTATTGCATCGCCTGCATTGCTTTACAGAACGGGCAATGCAGGAAAAATGGAATTGGTTTATAAAGAAGAAGCCGATACTGTTTTTTACGACTCCATGGATTTTTGGAATGACCTAGAGGGCATTGCCATTGGCGATAGCTTGGGCGGCTGTTTATCTATTATAATAACCCGCGATGGTGGTGAAACTTGGACAAAATTATCCTGCGAAAACTTGCCAAAAGCAGAAGAAGGCGAAGGTGCATTTGCGGCGAGCGATACCAATATCGCCATTGTTGGCAATAAAGCTTGGGTAGCGACCACACATGGTAATGTTTATTGTTCAAGTGATAAAGGAATTTCTTGGGAAGTTATAAAAACACCCATGATACAGGATGAACCTACCGAGGGCATTTATTCCATTGCTTTTTATGATGAACAAAACGGTTTTGCCATTGGTGGCAATTATACCAAACCAGATAATAATGTAGCCAATAAAATGAGAACCACCGATGGTGGTAAAACATGGAAATTGGTTGCCAATGGACAGACACCAAACTTTAGAAGCTGCGTGCAATACATGCCAAACAGAAACGGAAAAGAATTGGCAGCCATTGGTTTTAAAGGCATTGATTTTAGTGACGACTCTGGGGAATCATGGAAACATTTAAGCGATGAAGGTTTTTATACCATCCGGTTTTTAAATGATTCTGTGGCGTATGCAGCCGGTGCTGGTAGAATTTCCAAATTAACGTTTCGGGAATAGCATCCGTTTTAGATGCCATTTTTTTATTTCAGTTTATTCCAAATTGAATAATTTCTTCAGAAGAAAAGAGGATAATTTTATCCCTTAATACATTCCTGAAAATAGAATAAAGCAGTTTTTTTAAAATTCACAATAATTTCAAATAACACGTAGTCAATATATTATAAATTATTTTACTGGTTTGTTTGGATTTATTTTAGATATGACAAAAATCATAATTTAATTATTCGTTTCCTTAGAACTTTGTCCCATAATATAAAAGATAAATTATTATGAAGACGTTTAGAAAAATGAATATAACCCTGTTGAGCTTGTTGGCTATGTTCGTTTTAAAATCAGGTACAACCGAAGCTCAAGAATTCAATTTAAACAATCAAGAATCTTCACTAACTGTTGCAGGGACTTCAAGTTTGCACGATTGGCATGTTACTGCCGAAAATAAAAGCGGTAAAATAACATTCAAAAACTTAGAGGCATGCTTAATAGAAAGTTGCAATCTAGTGGTAGTGGCAGAAAGTTTGAAAAGTGGAAAGTCATCTATGGATAAAAATACCTATAAAGCTTTGAATACGGACGATTATAAAAACATCACGTTCCAGTTGGTTGAAGTAAAAGAGGTTGTAAGCAAAGGCGATGGCAAGTTTTCTGTAAAATCTATAGGAGATTTAACCATTACAGGTATTAAAAACCGGATTTCTTTAGATTTTACGGTGGGTACTAGAGGAGGAAAAATAAACTTAGTAGGCGAAAAGAAAATTAAAATGACCGATTTTGAAATAGACCCGCCAACGGCATTGTTCGGAACCATTACTACTGGCGATGACCTAACCATAAAATTCACAACAATTTTTAAATAAATCAAATTACAAACAATTAAATAACAGAAATCATGAAATCAATTTTTAAAAATGGCATATTATTATTTGCGGTTCTTATTATGGGAGCAGTAGCAAATGCTCAGCTAACTTTTGGGCAAGTACAGAATCAAATTCCAAGAAATCAAAATGGAATAAATCAATTTGACGTTAAAAAAGACAGCGTAGAATTTAAAGGAGTGAGTGTGGATTTAGGAGCAGCTTTTGCACTTCAATTTCAAGCAATAGATCAATTTAATGATCAACCAGCCACACAACCTGCACCAATTGCTGGTTACAGATTGAATGACCTATCAAACAATCTTAATTTACCAACAGCAAACATGAGCATTGGCGCTCAATTAGCTGATGGGGTAAGAGTGAATTTAGATCTTTATCTTGCTTCAAGACACCACAATGAAACTTGGGTAAAAGGCGGATATCTTCAAATTGACAAACTGGACTTTATCAAAAAAGATTTCTTGGCCGGTTTTATGCAATATGCTACTCTTAAAATCGGACAAATGGAGAACAACTATGGTGATGCTCATTTTAGAAGATCTGATAACGGGAACGCCATAATGAATCCTTTTATTGGTAATAATATTATGGACGCCTTTATAACAGAACCTGGTATAGAAGTATATTATAACAGAAGCGGTCTTGTAAGCATGTTGGGGGTTACCAATTCAAAATTAAATCAAAATGTTACGGAGGTAAAAGCTTCTGCTCCAGGACAAAATACCGTTATCAGTCCTACTATTTTGGCTAAGGTTGGGTTTGATAAACAAATTAACGAAGATTTAAGATTAAGACTTACAGGGTCTTATTACCATGTAGCTAATATGAGCAGTAGTTTATATTCATCTGATAGAGCAGGTAGCCGTTTTTATGGTGTTATGACCCATGGTGCTTACACAGGGGCAACTGGCGCAGTAGCCAGCAATTTTGATCCAACATCCAATAAAGATACGGGTCGTTTTAACCCTAGATTTGGTAACTGGGCTACTTCTGTAATGATTAACCCATTTGTAAAATACCAAGGATTGGAAGTATTTGGTACTATAGAAATAGCTTCTGGAGGTGATAAAAAAGGTACTGATGATAAACGTACCGTAAACCAATTTGCTGGCGATGTATTATATAGATTTGGAGCTAATGAAAACTTATATATTGGTGCTAAGTATAATAATGTAAGCGGAAAACTTGCAAATGCTGATACAAATGAAGTTTCAATAAACAGATTTGAAACAAGTTTAGGTTGGTTTATGACCAAAAATATCTTAGCAAAATTAGGTTATGTAAATCAAACTTATAAAGATTTTAGCCAATATACTGCCGGAAATCCTGAAGATTTATACGGAGGTAACTTTAAAGGCTTGATGTTTGAAGCTGTGATAAGTTTCTAAGCAAAAAAGATTAAGATTTAACAAGCCTCAATGTATATCGGTTTAATAATTAAAAAATATTAAATTGGCATATACTTTGAGGCTTATTCTTTTGATTATCAATAAGCGGTAAATTTTATTAAATATTATGGATTATGAAAAAGATGATGTTTTTAATTTTTATACTAGTATCGTTTGCTTTTGCAAAAAGGGATACGGTTGTTATGGAAACCTTGGTTATGGTAACCCCAGAAAGTACTTTATCTGTTAAAGGTACCACCAATATCAACACATTTGCTTGTCGCTATAATGTTAACCAATTAAAAAATCCTATCCCTGTTTTTTTTGAAAAAAAGGAAGATAAAATTATTTTCAAAAAAACAGCTTTAATTTTAGAAAATGCTTGTTTTGATTGCGGAGGAAAAGGAATAAATAACGATTTCCAAAAGCTGTTGAAATCTGAAGAACATCCTAAAATATATTTGTTTTTAAAAGAATTGGAAACCAAAATAGGGAGCTCTTCAAAGGTTCTTGCCCATGTGGATATACAAATTGCAGGTATTACAAATACTTATGAAATACCGGTAGCGTTGGTAGAAGAAAATAATATGCTTATAAGCGGAAATGCCAGCATCAGCCTAAAAGATTTTAAAATGAAACCACCAAAAAAAGTCTTTGGACTTATAGAGGTTGAAGATACCATTGAAATAGATTTTAAACTGGTGGTAAAAGAATACCGACCGTGAGTTTTATTATTTAACTTTCTTTTGGAGTTTAGTAGTATCCGTGAACCTGTTTATAGTGATTATTGGGTTATTGTATAAATAAATGCTGCTGGTTCCAGAGGCTTCTATGGTAATACTTTCTGTGGTATCAATAGTGGCGTCGCTCGATATTTCGCAAACTACATCGCAGGTTTTTACCGTATAATCTTTCCCGTCAAATTGTGAATAATCATTACCTTTTAATAGCAGCTTTTCGCCATGGCCTTCAATAGTGGCATTGCCGCGTTGGTATAAATCCATGCGCAATTCAGGGGAATTTATCAAACCATCCAATTTACCGTTATCGTTTAAAGTGATGGCTGCCGTATCACATAAAAGGTCTAGTTTCACTTTAGAGCGTTCGTTGCCTTCAAAATTAAAATCATCGGTCCTAATGGTTAAATCGGCTTTTGAACTCCCTCGGGTTTTTAATCTGGCATGGTTTAGTTCCATATAGGTGTTAACGATTTTATTTCAGCATCGTCACTTGTTATAACAGTATTCAGATTGGCATTGTACTTAACTTTGATGTTCAGCCGTTTTTTAGATGTGATTTTTGTGGTTTTATTAAATGATAGGATGCTATCCTTTACTTCAAAATCAATAAATTCATGCAGGTTTTCATCGGCTTCAACTTCTATGGAAGGGATTTTATTGTAAATGATCTCAATGTCAAAATCTTCATCAAGATCAATGGTGTGAAAGGCATCTATTAAGGTTTCCTGTATCACTACCGTTCTGTTGCCCTTTACTTTTTCGGGATTTTGGGCCTGCAATGAAAAGCACAAAAGTGAAATGAAAAATAAAACGAATGTACTTTTGCTCATGTCAAGGCGTATTGTGTTTAAACAATTCACTCTAAACCATTTCAAGCTTAATAAATTAGCCTAAAATGGTTTAGAGTGAATTGGTTAAAAATATTTTATTTTTTTGATATACTTCCTCCAGAGCTATTGCTTTTGTTTACTTTTTCTGGCAATCCATAATATCTAACACTACCACCGCTAGATGCATTAGCGGTTAGTTCTTTAGAGGTTTTAATTATAATACTCGATCCACTAGAGGCTGTGGCGTTACTAGAAATAGCATTCAAATCTTCAGCTTTAATACTACTGCCACTTGATGATTTAGCTGTAAGATTATCTGTTTTTCCTGATACATTTAGAGTGCTACCACTAGAGGCTTTGCAACTTAATATATTGGCATTTAAGTTAACCTTCATAGTGCTACCACTACTGGTACTTAGCTCCAACCGCTCACTATTTATGATGTTGGTTGAATATACACGACTACCACTTGCTGATTTGATTTTAGAGATGCCTTTAAAACTTACCATAACCTTTTTTGAATGGGCTTGCCTGATATTTTGGCTAGTGTGTATTTTTAAAACATCATCTATCACTTCAGTAATGATAAGCTTATGTAAATTTTCGTCAGCTTCAACGCTTATGTTCTGTATATCACTTTCCGACAAATAAACATCTAATCCTTCTGAAACATCAATACTTGAAAAAGTTTCGTTATGTAATCTTTCTTCAGTTTGTACATTGCCGTTTCCTTGGACTCCTGAATTAAAATCACATGAAAAGAACATTAAACTTATAAGTGTTGCTATAATAACTTTAATAATAGTTGTCATAACTTTTGGTTTTTTGGGTCTTTAGATTTTATGTTTATGCTATCTGCGTTAATATCCACATCCACATCATCGGCTTTTGCTTTAATACCGTGGCTGTTTATTTCTATTTTAGCACCATCGGCTTTTATCTCTACACCATTTTTATTGATTTTTATGCTGTTGTCATCGTCTTTCACATCAACATTTACTTCAAAATCCTGTTCAATGGGGCAGTCTAAACATTCAATTACATCTTCTTTCATTTTTATAAAATGGTTTACGTCATGCTGCCTAAAAATGGTTTGATTATAATAATCATGATAATAAAAATCTTTAGTGTTTTTACTAGAATGTATCACCGTGCCTTCTGGTAAAAGTAAAGTGACTGTAATTTCTTGGTCACTGTATTTGTTTTCAGTATTTGTGGTTAAATAAGCATCCAACAGCAGTTCATTGTTTTTAAAAGTATAATGGTAGTTTATGTTTTTTGCTCGGTTTATGGCTTTTTCATAACTGCTTCCGTCCGCACTTTTATTAATGATGATGGTTGCAAGCGAGTCTTTGGTAGATTTAATAACAATACGTATGTCTGATGAAAAAATGGTGGGTTGGTCGTTCTCATCATGCATGATTTTAAAAGCACTATCGTGTCTTCTAAAATTATTGCCATACAAATCATTGGTAGCCATTCTAATGTTTAAAGTGTCATTGGCGGTAATTGGCAATTCTGCTCTTTCAATAAAATCCTCATCAAAAGCATGTTCGGTTGCCGATCGTATTCCTATCACAATCAATCCAATTATGGAAATGAGCCATAAACCCAATAAACTGAATTTTGCAATATTTCCAATGGATTTCAGGTTGTTTACTAAAATTTTCAACCCCAAATAGAAAAGGAAAAAGAAAGGGATGCCTATGCTGAAAAACCCAAACATCGATACAAGCCACACAGGTACATTGGTGCTATTTATTAGTTCAACCAAGCCCAACCCACGGATGTGTACAATACCAAAAACGCCTATGTAAAATAAAGTTACAATCAATGCGATGAGCACAAAAGCCCCAATAAGCATAAGTATTATACCAATGCATTTTGCAAAGATTTTTAAGAAGAGCATAATAACTTCTCCTAAAGTATCAAAAAATGACTTGGAAGTCGATTTTATGCGTTGCCCCTGTTTTGGTAAATCTACATTTTTCACGGTTTCCGAAACGGTTTTGGAAACACTATCAAAACCATCTTTAATTTTCTTTTCTATGTTACTAATGTTTACAGGCTCTCCGGTCATCATTATTTTTTCGGCCGTTGTTTTGGCTTCAGGAACCAATACCCAAAAAAGAATATAAATAAGGATAAAAGTACCTCCCGAGCCAAAGGCCAAAAGCAACCAAATAAGGCGCATCCAAATGGAATCTATCCCCAAATAGTGCCCCAAACCAGAAGCCACGCCACCAATATAGGAGTTGTCTGTATTTCTAAATAATTTTTTAGATACTGTAGATTTTGCTTTTTGATAGGTTTTTGGTTCATCTTCAAAAATGTCGTCATCTACCAAATAATCTTCGGGCTGGCCCATAATGGCAATTACGTCCTCTACTTCTTTGGTACCAATCACTTTTTTATCTTGCTTAACGCGCTCCATAAAAAGTTCGGCAATACGGGCTTCAATATCAGCAATGATTTCAGAACGTCCTTCAGAATCGGTAAACGACCGTTTTATGGCATCCAAATAATGTTGTAGTTTCAGGTACGCATCTTCATCAATATGAAAAAATATCCCTGCTAAATTTATGTTGACAGTTTTATTCATTGCTCTTGTTTTTTTGGCTTGTTACTAGGTTCACGGCATTTTGTAATTCACTCCAAGTGGTGTTGAGTTCATTCAGGAATAACTTTCCTGTTTCGGTCAACCCATAATATTTTCTTGGCGGTCCGGAAGTAGATTCTTCCCAACGGTAATTAAGGAGTCCCGCATTTTTCAATCTTGTAAGTAGCGGGTAAATTGTGCCCTCTACCACAAGCAACTTGGCGTCTTTTAAGGTGTCCAGGATTTCTGCAACATAAGCGTCTTCGTCTTTAAGGACCGAGAGAATGCAGTATTCCAAAACACCTTTTCGCATTTGTGCTTTTGTGTTTTCTATTTTCATAGTGTCATGCGTTTAATTTTAAATTGTTCGTTTTTTGATTGATTTGATGAAATTTTTATTTTGGGCGTTACCCCGAAAAGGGGTCGGGCTTTCACTACTCGCTCCTTCCTGCGTCGGGGAGCTCAAACAGACCGTTCAATCCCTAACGCAGTCCCATTTGCCATCTATACTTTTAATCCCAGATGTAAATTCACTTCAAAAAATTAATGGTAACTGGATATTGATACAATTCCCCATCACGTGCTTTTAAACTGGCTTTAATAATAAAAACAAGTTCCAGTATAAAACCAATAACCGCCAAAACCCCAAAACCACCTGTAATGTACAGTAATGGCGAAGCCTTGCCAATATTGATATGAAAATCATGGAACCCATTAAAATCTATGAATTCAAACCCATGGAATATTTTGAAAATAAAAAACGGAATGGAAATCGTGCCAATGATAATGGCATAAATTAAAATGCTGAGCTGAAAATTAATAGCTTGCTTACCGTGGGCATCAATAAATTCTGATTTGTCTTTATTGCTGACCCATAAAATAATAGGGCCAATAAAGTTTCCGAAAGGCACAATAAACCTACTAAAGGTTGATAAATGGATAAACGTAGCGATGTTTTTTTGATGGTTGTCTGGCATGGTGTTAAACATATAATAGTTTCTTATGCAAATATATGTTTAAAAAAAGGTACTTTGTTACGCATAGTACTAAAAATTAACAAAATTTTAACAAATTGAAAAGTCGTTTTTTTTCAATACTTTAGATGAAAATCTATTGATTTATGGTAATGACGCCCAGTAAAATAAATACGTTTAATATGTTCAAACTGCCCGCTGCCTATTTTTGCGGTGTTCGGGCAACCTATTTGGATAACGAAAAATGCCTTGTAAAAGTAACCCACCGATGGATTAACCAAAATCCTTTCAAATCCATGTTTTGGGCGGTGCAAGGCATGGCGGCAGAATTGACTACTGGTGCCTTGGTCATGGCTAAAATCAAAGAAAGTGGCAAGTCTATTTCTATGTTAGTGACCAGCAATAGCTCCACGTTTACAAAAAAAGCGACGGGCAGAATCACTTTTCTTTGTAATGATGGATTACTAATTGATACAGCTGTAAAAAAAGCCATTGAAACAGGCGAGGGACAAACGTTTACACTCAAATCAGTAGGAACTAATGCAGATGGTGTTGAAGTGTCCACTTTCAATTTTGAATGGAGCGTGAAAGTGAAAGGGTAGTATTTGGTCGCAGTACTCAGTTGGCATCAATCAATTCGCAGTTGGCGGTACTTGTAAATTACAATACTGTTCTTTTTAACTTTGCGACTTGGCGGCTTTGCGAGAAAAAAATCTTAGCTTAAAATTTGTAACAAAATGGCATACTTCTAAACTAATAAACAATTAAACTTTTAAACTTAAAAAATGACAGCACACGAAATTGACTATAGAATCTACGGCGAAGAAATGCAATATGTAGAAATAGAACTCGACCCACAAGAAGGTGTTATCGCCGAAGCAGGTAGTTTTATGATGATGGACGATGGCATAAAAATGGAGACCATTTTTGGTGATGGCTCTCAAAAAGATTCTGGGTTTTTAGGAAAAATATTAGGTGCGGGAAAACGCATCCTCACGGGTGAAAGCTTGTTCATGACCGCATTTTATAACAACCTAACAGGCAAGCGTAACGTAAGTTTTGCATCGCCCTATCCTGGGAAAATCATCCCGATTGATTTGACTGAGTTTAGGGGTAAATTCATTTGCCAAAAAGATGCGTTTCTCTGTGCAGCAAAAGGCGTAAGCATTGGCATTGAATTTTCAAAAAAATTAGGACGTGGCCTTTTTGGGGGCGAAGGCTTTATCATGCAAAAACTAGAAGGCGACGGCATGGCGTTTGTACATGCTGGCGGCACCATGTCTAAAAAAGTATTGGAAGCAGGCGAGATTTTAAGAGTAGATACGGGCTGCATCATTGGTTTTACGCAAGATGTGGATTATGATATTGAATTTGTAGGCGGTATTAAAAATACCGTATTTGGTGGCGAAGGCTTATTTTTTGCAAAATTGCAAGGGCCGGGCATTGTATATGTGCAATCGTTGCCATTTAGTAGGTTGGCGGGACGTGTGCTGGCATCTGCACCCAGAGGTGGAGGCAAGGATAAAGGCGAAGGTAGTATACTTGGTGGTTTAGGGAATTTGTTGGATGGCGATAATCGGTTTTAAATGAATCGTCATTGGGAGGCACGAAGCAATCTTTCAAATTAAAATTCTAACTTTATAATAAGGGATTGCTTCGCGCCTCCCAATGACGAAAAAATAAACTTTTTAGACAATCTTATTTTCAAAATCTTGTTAACAAACCCAAAATCAATATTTCACAAATTTGATGCTTTTTAGGGTGTTACTGGTTTTAGATTTCAATTTGAGGATGTAAACGCTATCAGGTAAATGAGATAGGTTAATACGGTTGGGATTTGGTAATTTCATGTCCATAACTTCTTGTCCTAATGTATTGTAAATTTTTATGTTTTCAATATCAGCCATAGGTTCTTTAAAGTGCAATTCCAATATTTTTGTGTTAGTATCATACGTTGTGAACATGTTCTGTTTTTCAACAGTTTTTGTTCCCAAGGTGTTTTCGTCTTTAAATACAATTGAAAATTGATGCTGTCCATTTCCTGTGTTTAAAAATAATTGGGCTTCGCCATTTCTTAAATCGTAATAGATATTTTGGTTATTATCTACCAAATAAATATTCAAATCATCGGGGATATTTTCCATCTTACTAATTGAAAATTTATATAAACCTGCGTTGGTTACGTTTATTCCCAGCTGTAGGTTGTCTTCAGTATTTATTTCAGGTAAGCCTTGGATTATGAGTTTTTCATTGTCTTGTTGTAGCCAATAGACATCATCTTTTAGGTTGTCATACGGCTTGGCATCGTAGCCTCTGTCATAGCCATAAGTGGTATTGTTGTCATAGCCTAAACCTATGGTTTTTTGATAGTTTTTAGAACTTGTAAATGAAAACCAAAGTTTTGGTCTGTTATCCTCCAACGTAGCCTGTTTGTTTTTGGTATTGGTTTTATAGTAAACAGTTTCACTTAAAGATTCTCTTGCAAATGCACGTTGCGAATTTTGAAATCTTAAATTCCCTCCTAATAAAGTTTTTACAAAAAAGCCTTGACCAACACCAATGTATCTTGTAGGAAGGGGTTTTGATGGAATTCCAAGACCACTGGTTAATCCAGATAAATCTGCAACAGCAGGTAAGGAAAGCAATAGGGTAAGGGTTGCATAACCGCCTTCGTAATCTGCTAAATAGTGGCTGTTATTGGTTGTAAAGGATTCCCAAAAATGTAATGTGCCATCTATGACCAATAAATTGTCTAAAATAAATTGAAAAGAATCTAGGGTGGAAGGATAGGGGTTTCCTACTAAAAATTCAGTATTTATAGCTACTGGAAAAGTATAATCGCCATCATTGGGAAGTCCTTTAAAAATAAATTCTTGTTCGCTAGTAGCTGCCCCGGAACCTTTCATGGAATAACCAATTCCTGGACTAATATTTGAGCTAGGCGTTAATTTTGACCAAGCATTATAATCATTAGCAGGACCTTTGAAGCTGTAAAGCCATCTGCTGCTGAGTGTGATAGGCGCAGTTAGTGGGTTGGCATCAACATTGGTTGTGAAATTAACAACGCCAGTAGCGTCTTCCAGATTCCCTATTTGCCAATAGCCTCCTCTATTTACTGGTGAGCTCCAGTAATTGTAATTGTGTAGGTTGGCGGTGCCTTGTTGTCTTTTAAATAGTGAGCCACTTCCAGAATTTGAAGTGGTGCCCGTATGGTTTTGAATGAGTTGTGCCTCGCCTAACAAATCAATAGTGCCATTAATAACTACTTGGTTGTCAACTTCCAATAAAATACCATCAGCAACATTTAGCATGCCTCCTGCTTCTACTTCTACTTCCCTTACATGTGCATTGTTGATTAAAGTGCCACTACCACCATTTTTTACTGTCAATTTCAAACAGGAATCTGCATTGTTTGGAGCATTTCCTGCTCCAGACCCATTAAAAAAGTTGGGACTATCCCAAACAATTTGATCGGTATAACGTAACGTGAAATAGCGATTATTTGCAAATGTAACGCCTGTTGCGATAGCCGTTGAGCCTGAAATGGTTAAATTGTAAACATTGGTAGGTGATGAGAAGTCATAGGTGTTATCTATTACTAATTGCAATTCCGAACAGGTTTGCTTTCCAGATAAATCAATACCGCTGATATCAAATGACACCGTTACGGTCCCTAAATTTCCTCTTCTGTTAACGCGCCATCTGGAATTTAACTGTTCTGTATAGTTGCTGGGGTTTGTGCTAAAGTTGTAAGTGGGGTTTTTTGTTTCTTCGCCCCAAAATAAGAAATCATTATTATTTAAATTGCCAGGATTGCTTATTCTTACAATACCTGTGCCTTGTGAATCTGTATGGTTCGAGCCGTCTGATGCTTGCCCAATACCAGCGACGTTGTGGTCAAAATCGCCAGCTCCAGCATTGTCTCGGGTGTAAATATCGTCTGTTGTTAAAGGCGTATTATATTTTGCAGATAAATAATTATTAACTATAATTTTTTGTGCAGTATTGAGAGGTGTATTATAGAGAATTAGTTCTGATATTCTTCCGTTAAGGAATCTGCCAGTAGTACCATTTTCATTTCCTATATATAAACTTTGGCTGTTTGTTTGTGGTGTTTTATTGTCATCATCAGTTATAATGTTTGTAGCGTTTTTGTAAACATCTCTGCCTACAGCACTTGAAAAAGAATATTCGTATGCATCAAAATTAGTTGTAGAATAGAAGCCAGTAGCAGAGTTTGAAAAAGTTCTGGAGCCGTCGGTCATTTTTATAGGTGTATGGAATTCCCCTGTATCATAGGTAAGGAACTCATAATTTTCAAAAGCATCTTGGCCCTTCACGAAAATGGCATTGTAATTTTTATTTGTATTGGCTTTGGTGGCTACAAAAATATCCCAACTTGTTAGGTTTAAGGAAGCATCATTGGCAACTCTTAATTCGTCATTAACACCATCAAAATTAACAGATGGGTAACCATTGATGTCTGCTGTTACTAATGTAGGCCTAGCCCCAGTGTTTGAGGGTAATGCGTTATTTGTGTAGCCAGATTGGTCATACCAACCTGTAAGGCTTGTTCCTGTCAATGTTACTCCATTTGAGGCGTCAAGCCACAGTTTTAAGGCAGAGGTGCCATCGGTATTTCCAACACCTCCAGGACCCAAATAGCCGCTAACAGTAGGTTGTGTATAGCATAACTGTAACGTAATGCTGATAATAGTTCCGCCATCTCCATTGGCATCATCAATAACTCTTAAGGTCCAATTGCCATTGGAATTTTCTCCATTTAAGCCAGCTAAAGACCCTTCAGGTTGATAAGTGCCTGAAAGGGTCGTATTGCCAGTAGGTAATATATTTGCAGAGGCATCATCAAAAGTAACATTGTTGTAATTATCCC
>TARA_R110002049_G_scaffold226188_1_pt1 | contig 75478 bp, 59 predicted proteins | sample TARA_R110002049 | Tara Oceans TARA_R110002049 (sample SAMEA4396941) | marine metagenome | biome: Polar Biome; feature: [SRF] surface water layer (ENVO:00010504); material: water (ENVO:00002006), including particulate matter (ENVO:01000060) such as... | depth 5 m | reverse complement strand
AGGCAAACTACACCCAGTCCCAAGAACGATCTGACTACACCCAGACGGGGTTACAAACTACGCTTAGGCGATCGATCTGACTACACCCAGACGGGGCATCAAGCAGTAATCGCTGGCCCTCGAACTCGGATCGGACTGGTCCCAGAAGAAAATCAGCTTGCTGGAGCTTATATCAATTTTTTCACTCTTCAAGCACTTTAAATGAGTTGAAGAATTGATCTCCCATTCTTTTGTAGATTTCTTCGTTTTCTTTTCCAATTGGATGCCTGTTTCTTAACCAATAGGTAGTATTATTTCCCAAGAACCATTTGCCCACCACTATTTCATTTTTTAAGGTGTCTTTGCTTTTGGAATCAAATATTACGTTTGTCATAAGTGAATCTCGATAAACCAAAATATCTGATAGACCATTTTTTGCCAATATACTTACCATTAATGATTCAATTGTCGAGGTATCAGTACTAGAAAAGTTCATATCTAGTATCCAAAATAAAGCATCATATTTTTCGAGAATATGCCCTGTGAATTTTTCATCGTCAAGAGAAAACAGTAGCACTTGAGGTTTATCGGGGAAGAATGCTTTTATGTTACTGTTTTCCTGAAATAATGGATAATCTTCTGTTTCATTCAACATGGAATCAATTTTATATTCCCACATTCTTTGGAATGCTCTTTTTAAGGAATGATCAGATTCTGTATCATACTTTACTTGCATTTTCCTTAGTTCTGAGCGCAATACATATAACTCGGAATTAACCTCGGACTCATTGTTTAAATTCTTGTTTTTGATTTGCTGATTAAGTTTGCGAGCATGGTATTCAGTAATGTTGAAGTGGTATTGTTCATGGCTTAAGGTGTATTTTGACTCCATTACTTCGATTCTTTTCCAAGAAGACTGGTTGTTCATTGCTGCATAAGCTGAGAATTTTTTCTGGACGGAGTCGAATTCGATAAAAACATCACTACTGATTCCGGCTCCCCAACCCGTAAAGGGTTTAACAAAACCTTGAAAATCGTCCCAGTCCAGTTGCCTCCATCTATGCATGGTGACAGGTGCATTAAAGTTGCTCTCAAAAAGAGGGATTAAAGTCAAAATACTGATGGACCCAAATATCAGGGTCAATTTGAGTTTTAGAAAATTTGACACCTGATTTTTTTTAATAACATTTTGAGAAACCCAAGCCCAATTTCGAATGAAAAAATGGTCATTATAATGACAGATATAACGGTAATAATACCTAAAACACCATTTTCAATTGGGAAAGTGTAGGTATCTCCTATTATAAATTTATAAGAAATCGTCAGAATTATCATTGAAACAAGTAAAAAGAGATCATTAATATATCTGCCAAGAAAATTATTTGACCTTTTGTGCTCATGCCTGTAAATGATGTGGTTAGCAAGGAAAACGAAAAGAATCGTGTACAATCTCCAAGTGCTATGTGCATCCACAAAAAAACGTTCATCAGAATAGTAATTAATAATCCCAATTACGGCCAGAGCAAACATAGCAATGGAAATGGAAGTCAAAAACTCTCTATAACTCAATGTTCGGAAAAACGGACGGTAGTCAAAGCTTAAGGAAAGTGTGTCAACTTTTAACTTTTCGTCTCTTGTCGGATAGGCTGCTTCATCAAGAATCGGAAGGGCTTGCTCACTTAGTTTTTTATTCAGTAGCTTGGTCGCAGCTAAAACAGCCTCAGGTCGGTAATGCTCTTGATTATCAACTATTCGTTGGAGCTCAATCCTAGTCTTTCTCTGAAATTTGGTAAGAAAGTAATCTTCCATTATTAATGCCTTTCTCTTGATTTGAACTAAGTAAAGAATTCATCTACGCCATTAATTAAAGACAAATTTTGTAATATGCTCCAGTTTTTGATCATAGATTTTAAGGAAAAAGTTAATTACAAATTCTGTCCTGCCGATCTCCTCCTAACTTTTGCCTCTTAGCCTAGTATTAGATGTGGGGGGGGCGAGGCGAAGAACTATCTGACTACACTCAGCGAGACATGTTATCTTAAGTGATCTCTATTTCAATCTTTTAAAGAGTTTAACGCTATTCTATTCAAATCATCAATTACTAGTTGGTCTATTTCGGATCGGTTAGGAACATACAGATACTATTTCCTTTTTCTTTTACGATCGCTAATTTCCTAACTAATCCCTTTCCTCACAATACCCTGCACAGGGTAGCTTTCGTAAAAAAAACCAGCGTTTATTAGAATCAACGCTAGTTTTTAGAGAGTGAGCCTTGATATTTTTATTATTTAATATGTTTAGCAATATCTTCTGGCCAAATCACAAATTTCCCGTATTGGCCTTCTTTTTCAACTCCACCAACCTCTTTTCCTTGTTTTGTAGTTATCCAATCTTCATCTTTTTTATACATCAACTTTTTGTCCGTAAACCAACTATTGACTTTCCTACTGCTAATCCCTGTTATTACAGATAATTCCTTGGTGGTTAAAAGTTTCGATTTCGATAGGTCTTTTGTTTTTTCAAAATTTGAAATTGTTTTCTCCGTATCCTTTTCAATTTCTTTATCTACTTTTTTTACTGAAACTCTTATTTCCTCACTAATTGTAAGAAGCCTTTGAACCTCTTCAGAAATATCATTATACAATTCTACATCTTGTTCTTTAGTAACATAAATGCCCATTTCGTCATTATTTTGTTGAGAAAAGGAATATAAATTCATGGATGTTACAATTGCTTCATTTTCATTTATGTAGCATTTTGCATGAAGAGAATTGCAGAGACTTGTCCTAATTCCTATTTGTTTTTCAAGCCAGTTGCTTTCTTCTACCTGAAGTTTATTTTCTCGGTAAATAATTCTAATGTCCCTTTTTTGAATATTTAGGTTTTCTAAATGGTCTTTGACTCTCTTATGGAATTGGAGATATGGACTTATTAAAATCAGTCTATCTTTTGTGTTTTTGATAAGCTCTTCAAGATGATATGAAATGCCTGTAGTGTTTAGAAATTTTGCCATTGCTTATTTACTTAATTTTTAGAAAAGTTGTCATTTCGAAAAAGTCACTCTAACATCTTTATAGTCAATTTTTTGCTTAGAAAAGTAGTTAATATAGCCGTTTGAGCGCTTTTTTAGCTCACGAATATGCCAACTAAATTCATTTGGCACAATACTCTTTATATGGTAAATTCTCTAAAAAATTTTGTGGAAACCTGTTTTTCCTCTTAGTTAAAATTCCTTTGACTACTTCTTCTTCCACTTCTGTTAGTCGGAATCTTCCGCCTAGATGATTGAAGGTCAGTCGCTCGATCTGTGATGGATAGGCAAAACATACTCGATTGTAGGTAGCGCATACTAATAGGATCTTTGACCTCATTGTAGCCGAAATAATCTGTTTCCCTGTCGCTAATACTAGACTTTTTTTGATAATTGGCTGATTTCTTCTTTCTAAGAACCTAGGTCAAGATATCACTTAATCCTAAACCAAAAAAAAATCCCTCAGATTGCTCTAAGGGATTTTTGGTGTTTTGAAGTTCTGAATATTGAAGTAGAATCGAAGCGCTTGTGGTTACACAATCTCTATTCTCCTAATCTCTAATCTCAAACTTTTAATATCAAATGCTGAACGTCGAATGATGAATAGCGAAGTTTAAGAAGTGTGAGTCTCCACCCAAAGGCGTGCATTCACAAAAGCCTCCATCCAAGGTGTAAAGTCATCATTTCTATCAGCTGGATAGTGAGCCCAGTTCCAAGGCTTCAGGCTTCGCTCTATATGTGGCATGATAGCCAAGTGACGTCCGTCGGCGGAGGCGATACCTGCGGTAGCATGATCGGAACCGTTTGGATTGCCTGGGTAAGCCTCGTAGCTGTATTTCATTGCGAAGTTGTAGTCGCTTTCAGCCTGAGGTAGTGCGAATTTGCCTTCTCCGTGTGCTACCCATACACCCAGTCTCTGTCCGCTAAGTGATCCTAGCATCACAGACTCATTTTGTGGGATGGTTACGTTCACGAAAGTAGATTCAAACTTATGGGATGTATTGTGAAGCATCTTTGGTTTATCGCTATGGTCAGGAGTGACCAAGCCTAGTTCTACCATCAGTTGGCAACCGTTACATACGCCCAAACTCAAGGTGTCAGGTCTTGCGTAGAAGTTGTCCATCGCTTGCTTAGCCTTAGGATTGTAAAGGAATGCACCTGCCCAGCCTTTGGCCGAACCCAGTACATCGGAGTTGGAGAATCCACCTACGAAGACGATCATCTGCACATCTTCCAGGTTTTCACGACCTGCGATTAGATCGGTCATGTGAATGTCCTTCACTTCGAATCCTGCCAACCAAAGAGAGTAAGCCATTTCACGATCGCCATTCACACCTTTTTCACGGATGATCGCTGCTTTCGCCTTGCCTTTTGTAGTTCTGAATGGATCTAGTCCTGCAGCGGCAAAGTCACCTTTCCAGCCTTTTGCAAACTCAAATGCAAGCGGCTGATTTTTATAATTGTCAAAGCGGTCTTTGGCAAGTTGCTCTCCGCTTTGCTTTCTGTCTAATAAGTAAGAAGATCTGAACCATACATCACGAAGCTCAGCGATGTCCAGCGTCAGGTCTTTTCCTGCAAACTCAATGTTTCCGGAATCAGTCACTTTCGCCAGCTCTACATAATCTATGTCAGCTTCTACCAATAAGGCTTCCACCGCATGATTGTCTTCAACTTGAATTAAGATTCCCGGATTTTCGGCAAATAGAGCTTTCACTAGATCTGCTTCATGCAGACGATTCAGTTTCACTTTCAAACCTACATTTTGTACAGGGAAACACATTTCCAACAGGGCTGTTACCAAACCACCTGAGGAGATATCATGACCTGCAAGTATCCAAGTCTGATCGATCAGATCCTGAACAGCTGTAAATGCCTTCGCGAAATATCTTGGGTTCTTGACGTCTGGAGTTTCTGTTCCAACCTTGTTCAAGGCCTGATAGAAGCTAGAGCCAGCCAATTTGAATTCGTCCTTAGAAAAATCTATGTACAGGATTCTACTTCCTTTGATAGGTTTCAAGGCAGTTTTCACTGTTTTCTGAACGTTGCTACATTCACCTACGGTTGAGATAATCACTGTTCCCGGAGAATAAACCGTTTTTCCGTCAGGATATTTCTGCGTCATGGAAAGGGAGTCTTTTCCTGTAGGGATATTCACACCCAGATCAATCGCAAACTCAGAAACTGCCTCAACTGCTCTATATAGTCTGTCGTTTTCGCCTTTGTTTTTGGCTGGCCACATCCAGTTGGCAGAAAGGGAAATCCCTTGCAATCCGTCCTGAATATGCGCAAAAATTAAGTTTGTCATCGCCTCAGCAATCGCCAATCGGCTACCTGCTTCCGGATCTGCCAAAGCTGCCACTGGCGCATGTCCGATAGAAGTTGCGATTCCTTTGTTTCCGGTGAAGTCCAAAGCCATTACAGCCACGTCATTCAGCGGAAGTTGGATCTCACCGACGGTCTGCTGTGTTGCCACACGACCCGTCACGGATCTATCTACTTTATTGGTCAACCAATCCTTACAAGCCACCGCTTCCAACTGCAATACCTCGCGGATATATGCTTGGATCAGATCGGCTTCATAAGTTGCTTCTGCAAAAGAAGCGTTGGTCGTATCATCTTCCAAAATGGTCTTAGGAGAAGAACCGAACATGTAGCTCAGGTTCCAGTCCACCGGCTTCTCACCAGTTTTACCATTTTCAAATTTGAAATGCATATCTCCAGTTGTCTCGCCCACCACATAGAATGGCGCGCGCTCACGGTCAGAGATCTGATGTAAGGTATCTACGTCTTTTTTGCCAATCACCAATCCCATACGCTCCTGAGATTCGTTTCCTATGATTTCCTTAGCGGAAAGAGTAGGGTCACCCACCGGCAATTTGTCGATGTGGATTGTTCCTCCGGCATCTTCCACCAATTCAGAAAGGCAGTTCAAATGTCCGCCAGCTCCGTGATCGTGGATAGATATGATTGGGTTATTTTCGCTTTCAGCCATAGCGCGGATCACGTTGGAAACACGCTTTTGCATCTCAGGATTGGAACGCTGAATTGCATTAAGCTCAATCGCGTTGGAAAGTTCTCCGGTATTCAGAGAAGAAACCGCCGAACCGCCCATTCCGATTCTATAGTTGTCGCCGCCCATGATCACAATCTGATCACCAGCTTTTGGTTCGTTCTTTTTAGTGTATTTGGCATTGGTGAAGCCCACGCCACCAGCCAGCATGATCACTTTGTCAAAACCGTGATGCTTGCCGTCTTCCTCATGCTCAAAAGTCAAAAGTGATCCACAGATCAGAGGTTGGCCGAATTTATTGCCGAAATCAGAAGCTCCGTTGGAAGCTTTGATCAGGATATCCATAGGCGTTTGGTACAGCCAAGGACGCTCAGCTAGCTTGCTTTCCCAAGATCTTCCTTTTTCGGAACGAGGATAAGAAGTCATATAAACTGCCGTTCCCGCCAAAGGAATAGAGGCAGTTCCGCCAGCCATACGATCTCTGATTTCTCCACCAGCACCAGTGGCCGCGCCGTTGAAAGGCTCCACGGTAGTTGGGAAGTTGTGTGTTTCAGCTTTTAGGGAAATTACTGTCTCTATCTCACGGGTTTCGAAGAAGTCTGCCTGATGCGCCGTTTTCGGTGCGAATTGTTGTGCTTTTGGACCGCCTACAAAGGCTACGTTGTCTTTGTAAGCAGAAGCGATACGGTTAGGATGCGCTTTAGCAGTTTCTTTGATGAGTTGGAAAAGCGTCTGAGGCTTTTCTACTCCATCTATTATAAAAGTACCGTTGAAAATCTTGTGTCGGCAATGCTCTGAGTTCACCTGAGAAAATCCGAAAACCTCAGAATCCGTCAGTGGTCTCTCCAATTGCTTGGAAACATTGTCCAAATAATCTACCTCTTCCTGGCTAAGTGCCAAGCCGTTTGCCTTGCTGTATGCCGCGATATCGTTGATTTCTACGATCGCTTCTGGCTGCAAGTGTATATCAAAAATCTCCTGATCTATCCCGTTATAAGCTTTTTGAAGCATAGGATCGATTTGGTCTCCTTCATTCATCGGGAAAAACTCCTCGACACGGATGACGCCAGGGACACCCATGTTTGCGGTGATTTCCACAGCGTTGGTTGACCATGGAGTAATCATTTCCTTGCGAGGTCCTGAATAGTTTCCAGTGAGTGATGGATTGCTGATCGCTGTAGCTCCACCAAAAAGCCAAGTCAGCTTTTCTAAGTCTTCTGGAGCGAAAGGTTGTGGAGATTGTACAGCGTAAACGGTTTTTAGAGGGGATTCAAAGAAGAAAATCATGTCCTTTGGCTGGTAAGATGCAAAGGTACGGAATTGAGAGGGAGATTGAAAAATTAGTGTTCAGATTTCAGTCGTGAATATTCGTCATTGCGAAAGCGACGGAGGAGCTTGAAGCAATCTGTTATTATTTAGGAGGTACGAATTACGATTTACGAGATTACCGAAGAGTTGGGGTACTTTCTGGTTAGTTGAGCTTTGTCATTGCGAGGGAAGAATGACCAAAGCCCCGCCAACTGCAGGGCAGGCAATCTGATCATATTTACGAGATTGCTTTGTCGCTCATGCTTCGCTCCTCGCAATGACGCTGATCCTAATGGCAGTATGATAGAGCCAAACTATCTTGGCGTCTATATGTCTTGGGTCTTATATCTAGCGTCTTGATTCTTAAATCTACCGTCTTACTTCTTGTATCTAATGTCTAATAGCTATTGTCTTTTAAAATCTGACACTATATTTCTCGCAGTTTTAAATTTCAAAAAATTAGCTCGCTGTTCATCTGCGCGCACTTTTCCTTGTTATTTTTTTAAATAGGCCGAATATTGTTCGTTTTCGGCACGATGGAAACTTTTGCTTTGGTGAAAGTTTCCGTAGTTTTGCATCTCGTAAATTAAGTTGATTAGCATAAATGAGGGAGAAGATTCTAGGGATAGCCAGTGATCAATTTAGCCAGTATGGTGTGAGAGCCATTACGATGGAGGATATTGCTCGTTTGGCTGGGATTTCCAAAAAGACAATCTATCAGGAATTCATAGATAAAAAGCAGCTCGTCAAGGAGGCTTTTTCAATGGCATTGAAAGAGGATCAGGATACGCTCGACAAGATTCTGGAAGGTGAAGATGGTGTGATTGAGCATTTGGTCCATACTTCCAAGATGGTAAGGGAGCGCTTGTCAACCTTGAACCCAATGGTCTTGCTTGAAATCCAAAAGTACTTCCCGGAAGTTTGGGAGATGTTCAATCAATTCAAAGAAGAAATTATTGTGACAGATATCGTCAACGTCCTAGAGAAAGGCAAAACCCTTGGTTATTTTCGTCCTGAAATCAATGCGAAGATCTTGGCGAATATGCGAATAGATCAAATCAGCGCTGCTATGAATCCATCCAACTACGACCGAAGAGATTTTAGTTTATTAACTCTGCACATGGAGATGTTAGATCATTTCTTACATGGTATATTTACCGAAAAAGGTAGGCAGGCTTATCTGCAAAAGCGAAATACTTACTAATCAACTTCTATAACTGCCCTTTGCTGGCGATTACATAAAATCAGACTCTTTTTAGATTTAATCATGCATAAAACAAAGATTTATTTTGTGGTTTTCCTTGCCTTGAATTTATTCAGGCTAGAGGCTACTGCCCAAGAAGCTCCGCCTTTGGAGACGCTACAACTCAATCTCAAGGAGACTTTGGAGTATGCCTTGGAAAATAATGTGGATGCCAAGAATGCCAGACTGGAAGTGATGGTTTCGCAGACTACCATTAAGGAAGAAACAGCTGCTGGTCTGCCACAGGTGAATGGTTCGGTAGGGGTTAATTATAATCCACTCGTTCAGGTGGTGTTTTTGCCAAATGCACCGCCATTCGGTGATCCTACCAACCCTTCTGATGTGATTCCGGCAAGATTCGGTGTGAATTACTCCGCAAATGCTGGAGTGAATATGACCCAGATGATTTTTGACGGTTCATTTTTCGTCGGTTTAAGAGCAGCGAAGACTTACAAAGCTCTGACCGAGCTGAATAAGGTGAAAGTGGAAAATGATGTGATCGAGAACGTCAAGAAAGCATATTTTGGGGTTTTGGTAAATGCTGAAAGAATTAAACTTTCTCAGGCCAACCTGACCAGAATTGACTCACTATTGGAAGAAACCAAAGCCATGAACGAGGCAGGATTTTCTGAGAAAATAGAAGTTTCAAGAATTCAGGTTCAGCGTAACAATACCTTTTCACAATTGAAGAGAAGCATCACTGCCTACGATATCTCTAAGCAGCTTTTGAAGATTCAATTGGGACTACCGAAAAATTACGATCTCGTAATCACTGAAACCCTTGCTGAATTAAACCCTGAGGAGGACCTTTCAAGACTTCAGACTATGGAGCAAAGCCACCGCGTAGAAATGGATCAGCTGAATACTAACATGGAGTTGACTCAATTGGATCTGAAGTATAACACTTCACAATACATGCCTACGCTTGATCTCAATGCTAATTTCACAAGATCAGGTGCTGGAGATTCATTTAACACGCTTTTCAAATCATCAAATTGGTTTAGCTCTTCAATGATCGGTGTTGCTATGAATATTCCGATTTTCGATGGACTAGCCAAAAGCGCTAGAATACAGCGAAATAGAATACAATTGCAGCAGTTGGAAAATCAGAAGTACTATTTGGATGGCAATATTCAACTGGAGATTTTTCAAGCCCGACAAAATCTAGCAAATGATATGGAGGTTTTGGCAGTACAAAAAGAGAGTATGGCACTGGCAAAAGAGGTGTATGATATCTCCAAAATCAAATACAATGAAGGTGTTGGCTCCAACTTGGAGGTTGTAGATGCTGATGCCGCTTTGATAGAATCAGAAATCAATTACTTAGGAGCTCTTTATGATGGCTTAATTTCCAAAGTAGATTTGGAAAAGGCGCTGGGGATCTTGAAAGAAGGAATCAACGACTAATCCAACATTTCCTTTTCAAAAAGGAAGTATATAACAACGACAACATCAATAAATCATGAAAGCACTATATAAATTTTTACCCCTGATTGCACTTGCCTTGGTCGCTATTTCCTGTGATACTGAAGAAGGAGTGGAGGCGAAAAAAGCTGAGTTGAAAGAACTCAAAACGCAATCAAACGAAATCAACAGCCAGATAAAGGAGTTGGAGGCTGAGTTGATGAAGTTAGATCCTGAATTTGCCAAGCTAAATCATAAGTCAATCCTAATCACTACAGCTCAGGCTAAGAGAGGGAGATTTGAGCACTATGTGGAGGTGACAGGATCTGTTCTTTCTAAGAAGAATGTGAGCATCAGTGCTGAGACTTCAGGGAGAATTCTGGAAGTGCCGGCTATCGAGGGTATGAGAGTATCTAAGGGACAGGTTTTGGCGAGAATTGACACTGAATCCATACAACGTTCTATAGAAGAGCTGGAAAACACCATGGATTTAGCAAATACTTTATTCGAAAAGCAGGAGCGTCTTTGGAAGCAGCAGATTGGTACAGAAGTACAATACCTAGAAGCTAAAAACAGAAAAGAAGGCTTACAAAGAAACTTGGCTTCCGCCAAAACGGAGTTGGCTAAAGGAGTGATTCGAGCGCCATTTGCAGGTACGATCGAAACTGTGCAGGTGAGATTGGGCGAGTTGGTTCAGCCAGGTGCATCTATGTTTCAATTTGTCGGAGAAAGCGACTTATTTATTGAGGCAGATATTTCTGAGTCTTATGTAGGAGTTCTTGGAAAAGGCGATTCTGTAGATGTGAGATTCCCTTCCATCAATCAGGAAATACAGACAAAGGTGTCCGCAGTAGGTGCGATCATCAACCCAAACAACAGGACATTTAAAGTGGAGGTGTATCTTCCAAAGGTCCCAATGGTGAAGCCAAATATGATTTCTGTTTTGAAAATTCAGGATTATGAGCATAATGATGCAGTCACTGTTCCTAGTCATTTGATCCTTAGCGACAATAGAGGTGATTACTTATTTGTAGTAGTGGAAGGTATCGCCAAGAAAAAATATGTAGAGAGAGGAAAGACCTTTGATCAGGAAACTGAAATATTGAAAGGTTTGGAAGGAAATGAAGTTTTAGTGGACAAAGGCTTCCGTGAAGTAGGAGATAATTTCAACGTGAATATAGCTCAGCAGTAATAAGATGGCGGAAAATCAAAAACCAATAAAAACGAGAGAGTTCGGCTTATCCAGCATGAGTGTGGATAATTCCACCTCTGTGGTTATCCTTACGCTGATAATTACTTTCCTTGGCTTGAGCGCTTATCGCAATATGCCGAAGGAGAGCTTTCCTGAGATCGTCATCCCTACGGTGTATGTAGGAACTCCTTATCCTGGTAACTCACCAGTGGATATGGAGAATCTGATCACAAGACCTATAGAGAAAGAGCTGAAGTCCCTGAATGACGTGAAGGATATTACTTCTACATCTGTACAGGATTTCTCTTCTATTGTAGTGGAATTTAATCCTGGCGTGGAGATCTCCAAAGCTATTCAGGATGTAAAGGATGCTGTAGATAAATCTAAAAGTGAACTGCCTACAGATCTGGATCAGGATCCCAATGTATTGGAAGTAAATACATCTGATTTCCCGATTATGAATGTTAATATTTCTGGAGATTATTCTGAAGCTGAACTGAAGAAGTTCGGAGAATACCTGGAAGATGAGATAGAGAAGCTTTCTGAAATCTCAAAAGCAGATTTAGCAGGAACAGTAGAGCGAGAGATTCAGATCAATACAGATCCTTACAAAATGGAATCTGTTGGGGTGAGTTTCAATGATATCGCTTCTGCGATCCAAACGGAAAATGTGACGATTTCAGGTGGTAATATTAGGTCTGGAGATTTTCAGCGCACACTTCGTGTAGATGGAGAGTTCACAGACCCAATGGATATTCTGGATATCATCATCAAAACTGACAACCAGAAAATCGTTTACCTCAGGGACGTAGCAGAAGTAAAGGATACTTATAAAGAGAGAACAAGTTACGCTAGAAGCAAAAACCTTCCTGTAGTGACGATCAACGTAGTGAAGCGAAGTGGAGAGAACTTGCTGTATGCTGCGGATAAAATCAAGGAGATTATTGAAAAAACCAAAGCCGACAGATTCCCACCGGATCTTGAGATCAGCATCACCAATGACCAGTCCAAAGCAACTAGACTTCAGGTAAGTGATCTTGAAAACTCTATCATCTTTGGGGTGATTCTAGTGGTATTGGTATTGATGTTTTTCCTAGGATTTAGAAATGCACTTTTTGTGGGGATAGCAATTCCGCTTTCCATGTTCATTTCTTTCCTGATATTAAATGCTTTTGGGATTACGCTGAATCTAATGGTGCTTTTCTCCCTGATTCTAGCCTTGGGTATGCTCGTGGATAACGGTATCGTGGTGGTAGAGAATATCTATCGTTTGATGTCTGAAGGCAAAAGTGCCGCTCAGGCAGCAAAAGAAGGAGTAGGAGAGGTCGCTTGGCCAATCATTACTTCTACAGCTACGACTCTAGCTGCATTCCTTCCACTTGCATTTTGGCAGGATACTGTAGGGGAGTTTATGAAATTCCTTCCTATTACATTGATTATTGTTCTTTCTTCCTCCCTGTTTGTGGCCTTGGTGATCAACCCTGTGTTGACTGCCCTTTTCATGAAGGTGGAAGATGTAAGTAAGGATAAGCCTAAGCAGAAATCTATTATTGTAGCGGGCGTATTGCTGATCCTATCAGCATTGTTTTATCTGATTGGATGGACTGCTTTTGGTTCACTGATGTTAATTGCTTGTGTATTAACTGTGTTCAATGTCTTCATACTCAGAAAAGCCATTCGCTGGTTCCAGACTGTGTTTTTGGTGAAGATGGAGAATATGTATGAAGGTATTTTGCAGTATGCTCTTAATGGCAAGAAGCCCTATGGGTTTCTAGGTGGCACGGTGCTACTGCTTGTGCTTTCTCTACTTCTTTTGGTAGTAAGGGCCCCACAGGTTCTTTTCTTCCCGGATAACCAGCCTCAGCTCATCAATGTGTTTATTGAATTCCCGATAGGAACGGATATAGAGGCGACAAATGAGTTTGTGGATGGGATGGAAGATGAGCTGATGATAGCGCTGGATGAATACAAGGATATATTGGAATCAGTAATCACTCAGGTAGGAGAAGGAACTGGCGACCCGATGGAAGGACCAAGTAACCAACCAACGCCTCACAAAGCGAAAATCACAATCGGTTTCGTAGACTACATCGACCGCCAGGGCATCAATACCAATGGCGCGATGGAGCAGATCCGTGAGTTGTCAACCAAATATCCAGGTGTGCTGGTAACTGTAGATAAGCAGAGAAACGGCCCTCCAGTAGGTAAAGCAATTAATTTGGAATTTGCTGGTGAGGACTACGATCAGTTGATTGCGTTTGTCAATCAAACAAGAGAGTATCTGAATGATCAAAATGTCCCTGGTGTGGAAGAATTGAAGTCCGATTTGTCGCTGGGAAATCCTGAGGTGATTTTGAATATTGATAGGGATAAGGCTAGGAGATTTGGGCTTTCTACCTCAGAAATAGCAACTGACCTTCGTACAGCACTTTTTGGTTTGGAAGTATCCAAATACAAAGAAGGTGAAGATGATTACCCAATCCAGTTGAGGTTAACAGAAGGTTTCAGATATGATATCAACACCTTGGTCAATAAGAAAATTGGCTTTAGAGATAAATTTGGAGATAAGCGGGAAGTGCCAATCTCAGCCGTAGCTGATGTGAAGTATGGTTCTACTTATGGTTCTGTGAAGAGAAAAGATTTGGAAAAGGCGGTTACCATCTATTCCAATGTGCTTGATGGCTTCAATGCAACTGCAGTGAATGCTCAGATACAAGCAGCTCTTGAGTACTACGAAGTGCCAGATGGCATCTCTGTGAAATACACTGGTGAGCAGGAAGAGCAGCAGAAATCTATGGATTTTCTTTTGGGTGCGTTAGGGATCGCAGTTTCCTTGATTTTCCTGATAATTGTAGCTCAGTTTAATTCAGTTACTACCCCATTTATTATTATGGCATCCGTAGTCTTGAGTACGATTGGTGTATTCTTGGGCCTTGTGATTTTCAACATGGATTTCGTTGTAATTATGACGGGTATAGGTATTATTTCCCTAGCGGGGGTGGTAGTGAACAATGCTATTGTATTGATTGATTATACCAACCTGGTTCGCGAGCGTAAAAAAGATGAGCTTGGAATGGATCAAAAGGATCATTTGCCATTCCCTCTTATGATTTCAAGTATAGTAGAATCAGGGAAAACTAGATTAAGACCAGTTTTGCTTACAGCGATCACCACTGTACTAGGATTGATTCCACTAGCAATTGGTATGAATATCAATTTTGGAACATTGCTAACATCATTTGATCCACAATTCTATGTGGGAGGAGACAATGCAGCTTTCTGGGGACCGATGGCTTGGACGGTAATATTTGGGTTAACCTTTGCAACCTTCCTTACGTTAGTCATCGTACCAGTCATGTATTTGTTGGCAGATAAACTCAACATGAGAATCAGCAAACTTAAATCTTGATTGGATTAAGGTTGGTGGTTTTTTTTGTTAAAACCTCTGGGGCAATGTCTCAGAGGTTTTTTGCTTTTTATATGAGAGGGCTTTTTCCTTTCAAGCATGGAATTTGTAAGTTCGCCATCCCGAAATCATTCGAGTAAAAATGGAAGAATTAAAGTGGTTTGTGATGTACACAGCTTCTCGATCTGAGAAAAAAGTGGCTGATCGATTGAAAGAAAGAGGCTTGGACGTGTACTTGCCTATGATTGAAGAATTGCGTCAATGGTCAGATCGTAAGAAAAAGGTACAACGTGCCATGTTCAACGGTTATGTATTTGTGAAGACTCATCGTAATCAACTTTGGGAATGCTTACAGGTGCCAGGGGCAGTGAAGTTTGTTCATTTTTCAGGTCAGCATGCGACTATCAGAGAAGAGGATCTGGATATCATCAAGCGTGTGATAGAAACAGGGGTAGGGGTGGAATCCGACGGATCCACCATCGATCCTGGGGAGAAGGTAAATGTAATAGGCGGTCCGCTTCAGAATATGACTGGGGAAGTCATTGAGAAAGGTAATAAGGATTATTTTTTGATTCGAATTCCTGGTATTTACCAGAACCTATTGATCAACATACCGAGGAAGTTTTTGGAAGTAACTAATTGAAAAGCAAAGAGCCATCCCAAGTATCGGGATGGCTCTTTGCTTGATTGGTAATCGGTATGAACTTAATCTTTTTTGCTAAAGAAATATCTTCTGTAAACAACTTGTGCCTGGCCTAAGTGATCTCCATATCTGTTGAAACCAATATTTCCATCCAAGTTATCAGTAAAGGTCATCATTAAGGAGCCTTCCAGTGCAATATCTGAGAATGGACCTATGGAATAGCTTAAGCCTGCTCGGATAGGTATATAGCCCGTTGTAATAGTATGATGAGTAGGAATCTCATCCTTATCAAATGTTTTTGTTTGCTCTGTGCTAGCGTGCATTACTCCTAGTCCTACTCCTCCATAAAAATTGAATAAACTTCTATTCATATGGTTGGCGAAGGGAACTACATACATACTTGGCATTAAGTCAAAATAATAGACAGGTCCAGAAACGGTAAAGGCTGAGTGTTTCTCAAACCATGATCCTATAATTTTGGGAGTTGGGTTCCCCCCACTCGAAATCCACTGCATACCCGCAGACGCTCTCAGATCAAATCTGTCATTGAGTCTCTTGATCAATGATGCTGTTACGGATGGTTTGACTTCAAAATTAAAAGCCCTGTATTGCCCTCCATTATCCATATAGGCCATCGCAGGTCCTATACCAATGCTGAAGATATTGTCTCTGGATTGTTTCTCTTTATAGAAACTCTGAGCAGACAAATTCATGCTTCCAAAAAGTAAGCAAACTAAGATGAGAAGGGGGGATTTTCTTGACATAATGGTAGAGCCTAAAAAGGGAAATTTACCTCAGGGTAAGACTTGTTTGCAAATTTTGCAACAAATATGCCAATCACCTGCTTGGAATTATATTTAAAACAGAAAAATACCAGAATTAGTATAATTGAGTTAAAAAATCAAGCACCCTCAAAAGCCTTTTTAATGTCATCTTCGGTGATTTTCAACTTGCTTCTGCAGGCTTTTACCAGCTCAGCGGCTTCTTTTACCAACTCAGAAAGTTCGTCTACACTTTTCTTTCCTTCTTCAAGTTCCGCCAGAATTGTCTCCAATCGGCTCATGGCTTCGTTGTACTTTAATTCACTCATTTTTCCTCAATTTGTGTAATTGTGCTACTGATTTTTTGCGTGGAAGTATGCGTCTGCAATTCATCTCCAAGTTGGATTTTTGCAGCATTGATGGACTTGCCATTGATTTCGGTTCGGGTATAGCCTCTGGCTAAAATAGTATCGGGGTTCAACTGGCGCAGAAGTATTTCTTTGGAGTCTAAACTCTGTTTTTGCTTTTGCAAAAAGCCCTCCAAACCCCGAATCATATTTTTCTCAAAAGAAGCCAAACTATTTTCCTGAATCTGTAGGATGTTTTTGCTCGAAATTCGAATTCTGCTGATTGAAGAATTCAATTTCTCCGCTTCAAGCTTCAAACGACTTTCAGAAAATGCTTTTACCTGATGGGCGATTTGCTGAATTCTGGTTTGCTCCTCACTGAGTTTCTGGCGAGTAGCTCGATCTAGTCTTAGCATTGCTAATCCTAGATTTTCTTCGAATTCTCTAAAACCAGAAAGTAGAAATTCTGCCACCGCTGTTGGTGTTTTTAGTTTAGTATGCGCCACCAAATCGGCAATGCTTTCATCACGCTCGTGTCCGATGCCAGTGAGAACGGGCAAGGAGAAATTTGCGATTTTGGCTGCAAGCCTATAATCATCAAAGCAATCCAAATCCAACTGGGCACCACCGCCACGTATCATCACTACCGCTTCAATTCCCAATTCATCTTTCACAGATTCAATCTGTTCCAGACTTCTGGTCAAGGAGGCTACGGCTTCATTTCCCTGCATCATAGAAGGGAATAGCTTATGATAAACCTGATAGCCGTACGCGTTATTTTCTAATTGATTGACAAAGTCACCATAGCCTGCCGCAGTAGGGCTGCTGATGATGGCGATTTTCTGAATAACTGCAGGAAGTAAATGTCTGGCGTTCAGACGAAGTAAACCTTCTCTAGTCAGTCTATCGATGGTTTCTTGACGGACCCTAGCTCTTTCTCCCAAGGAAAAAGAAGGGTCAATATCCTTTACATTGATGCTCAGACCATATACAGGATGGAAGTTGACTGCCACTTGAGCAAGCACCTTCATACCATTCTTGATACTAGAACCAGTAATGGATTCAAACCTCGCCGCCACAGTTCTGTAGGCAAAGGACCAGAGATTGGCCTTTATCTTTGCTTGGACGGTGTTTCCTTCCTTCTCTACCAGTTCAAAATAGGCATGTCCCTGAGGAGCTTGACGGAAGTCTGCAATTTCACCAATAACCCAAATTACCGGATCAAGTTCCGTCTCCAAGGCTTGTTGGATCAGCCTATTGAGTTCAGATATCGATCGGGCATTTTGCATGCTTATTTGAGTTTTTGAAATTCCGCTTTGATTCTTTGATTCAAACCTAAGCTTGCACGAAGCATAGGAAGTCTTACCTGGTCATCACAGATTCCCATATGACAAAGCAAATTTTTGATTCCTACCGGGTTGCTTTCCTCATACATGAGGTTGTTTAAAGGCAAAAGTGAAAAAGCTGCTTTCAGACTTTCTTCTTCTGAACCATGGCACATGGCCTTAAAAGTAGCTGGAAGGGCATTTGCCATTACAGAAATTATTCCTGAACCACCAATGCTGTATAGCGCTTTGGTCATTAGATCATCACCAGAAACCAACAAGAAATCTTTGGGCATTTTTGCAGCGATTTGCATGCATTGCTCCAAGTTTCCACTTGCTTCTTTCATACCTATAATATTAGAATGCTCAGCAAGGCTAAGAGTAGTTTCGGCAGTGATGTTAGACATGGTTCTACCTGGGATATTATACAAGATCACTGGAACTGGACATGCGTCAGCGATTGCTTTGTAATGTGCGATAATTCCTGCCTGAGTTGGCTTGTTATAATAGGGACTGACAGAAAGGATGGCGGTGATGCCGCTGAAATCTGTGGCAGAGATATCGCTCAATACAGACATGGTGTTGTTTCCCCCCATACCATATACAACAGGCACGCGTTCGGCATTATATTCTAAACAAGCATTTAAAACCTGTTTTTTCTCAGAAGGTGAAAGAGTAACTGTCTCCCCAGTTGTGCCCAAAACCACCAAATAATCCACTCCACCGTCGATTACATGATCGATAAGTCGTTTTAGACCATCGAAATCAATAGAGTAATCATCGTGAAATGGGGTGACAAGGGCTACGCCGGTTCCTTTAAGTTGATTCATGTATATAAGGTTTGGGAGGCTAAAGATAATGGGATGATAGGAATTGGCATTCTGTTTTTGGAAAAAAACGCCTCTGTAGGGGCGAATCAATATTCGCCCGTAATTCTGATTCCTATTATTGTCCTTGGGCGAAAGATTTTTCGCCCTTACATTCCAAATATGATTAGACATATTTTTCTATCTGGGCGAATTTTTATTCGCCCCTACCAATTGTTCCAAAATTGATTTTTGGTAAATTCAATATGATTTTTTTGGAAGGATTAATGACCAAATTTTTATCCATCATGAAATACAATCCTAATTTTCATCATCGTCGATCTGTCAGATTAAAGGGATATGATTATTCTAAGGCTGGTCTATATTTATTACAATCTGCGGCTATAGGCGAGAATGTTTCTTTGGAGAAGTTTTGAAAAGAGGAAAGCGACAAATCATGTCCCTTAGTAAATCTGGTTGGGTGGTTGTAGAGGGTTGGTTTGAGATACCGTTACATTATCCTGAAGTTGTTCTTCATGAATTTGTTGTTATGCCAAATCATATTCATGGAATCATTGAAATTGTTGATTCTGTAGGGGCGAATAAACATTCGCCCAATTTCCATGAAGGGGCTAGGGCGAATATTGATTCGCACCTACGACATCCAGCAGAATTCAAATCACCAACTAAAACTATTGGATCCATTGTTAGAGGATACAAGATCGGGGTGACTAAATGGCATCGTGCAAATACTGATGTTTATGATGTGTGGCAACGAAGCTATCATGACCATGTGATCCGCGATGAAAGATCACATTTGAAAATTTCAAATTACATAATGAACAATCCGAATTCCTGGGAGGATGATATGTTTTTTAAAAATTGATACATCTTCTGTAGGGGCGAATCAATATTCGCCCGTAATTCTGATTCCTATTATTGTTCTTGGGCGAAAGATTTTTCGCCCCTACGACCAATTGTAATTGCTGGGCGAAAGATTTTTCGCCCCTACACGTCACCTATCATCTTCAAAAAATCTTCCTCAGAAATCATCGGAACGCCCAGCTTTTGGGCCTTCTCTTTTTTGCTTGGGCCCATGTCCTCGCCCTCGATGATGAAGTCAAGATTTTTGGAAACGGAGGAAATGTACTGTCCGCCATGTGCGATGACGGCATCTTTGATTTCATCGCGTTTGAAATGCGTCAATTTCCCGCTGGCCAAAATGCGTTTGCCTTCAAGAGAATTTCCAAGTTGTTTTGATTCTGATTCATCGACCTCGAAATTCAACCCGAAGCCTTTTAATCTGGCGATGATCTCTTGGTTCTTTGGCTGCGACAAAAAGTCCTGCAGACTAAGTACAAGTGTTTCTCCTACACCATTGATGTCCAGTAATTGTTCAGAGGTAGCAGCTTCGAGTTTTTCAATTGTTCCAAAATGTCTGGCTAGCAATTGAGCCGTGTTTTCTCCGATATTTCTAATTCCCAAAGCAAATAGCACCTTTTCGAAAGGCTGATTTTTCGACACAGCAATTCCCTCCATCATGTTTTTGATGACCCCGTCTTGGAAGGTGTTGGCTTTGAGTTTTTTGATGCGATCTGTTAGCTGCTGGTTGAGGTCAAGGTTCAGTTTCAATAAAATGCTGTGAACGGTGCCTTCCTTTTTGCTGACTTCAAGTACTTGCTGGAAATCTACTTTTCTGCTAAGGAAAAGATCTAATACCACCGCTACAGGAACGTAATCTTCGAGTTTTGGCAGGTTGTGATCCTTTAGATTTGAAATCAGATAATCGATCATTCCCGTATTGGAAGGGACTTTTTTCTTCAATTTTCTGATATGCTCTTGAAATGCTTTGAGAACTTCTGCTAGTGGTAATTCGGTGTTTTCGGCTAGGAAATCATGAACCTGTTTTGATGTAAGACCTTCAGTTAAGGCATAGAGTGCTTTTTCTAAGGTGATATAGAGCAAGCCATCACCTTCAGTTTCGTACTGATCTTGGGACATTTCCAGTCCTAGCAGTTCTTCCTTTTTTGCCTCCAACTCATAAATATCTGCTGGATCAGTGATGAATCCCTGATCGATCAAAGCTCTGATTCGCTCTGTTCCCATGGAGTCAATATCCATGGCGCGTTTGGACACGAAATGCTCGATTCTTCCCAGTACCTGAGGTGGACAGGATTCAGCATTTGGGCAATAATGCTTGGCTTCGCTTTCCTTTCGCTCCAGCTCAGTGCCGCATTCCGGGCAGTGCGTGATATAGGCGATTGGTTTTGCCTCAGAATTTCTTCTTTCGGGATTTACCGCAGTGATTTTTGGGATGATCTCTCCTCCTTTTTCCACAAAGACAAAGTCTCCTTCATGTAGATCCAAGCGCTCAATTTCATTGGCATTATGGAGAGAAGCGCGCTTCACGGTCGTACCGGCCAAACTCACCGGAGACAGATTTGCCACGGGAGTGATGGCGCCAGTTCGCCCAACTTGATATGTCACAGACAGCAGTTCCGTCTCAGCGCTTTCCGCCTTGTATTTGTATGCTATCGCCCAGCGGGGATTTTTGGCAGTGAAGCCCAGTTCCTCGCGCTGATCGTAATTATTAACTTTCAGAACCACCCCATCAGTATCCACAGGAAGTGAAAAGCGCTTTTCTTTCCAGTCTTCTATGTATTGGATTACCTCCTGAATGTCCGCAACTTTTCTATAGGTTTGGGAGACGTTGAATCCCCATTTTTCTATCAGGGATATGGCTTCAGAATGGGTGTTTACGCTCAATTCATCGCCAAGTAACTGGTAAAAATAGCAATTCAACCTACGCTTGGCGACTACGGAAGAGTCCTGCATTTTCAAAGTTCCGGAAGCTGCATTTCGTGGATTTGCTAAGAGTGCATCACCTGCTTCTTCACGGGCAGCATTGATTTTCAGGAATTCCTTCAAAGGCAAAAATATCTCACCTCGTACTTCGAATGTTGCAGGAATGTTGTCACCTTTTATTTCCAAAGGGATATTCCGGATCGTCCGCACATTGGCCGTGACATCATCTCCTTTGTATCCATCTCCACGCGTGACAGCCCGAACCATTCGCCCATTTTCATACACTATACTGATAGCAACCCCATCGAATTTCATCTCACAGAAATATTCAAAGTTGGGGTGACCCAGTCCCTTCACCACGCGCTCATCAAAGGAGATAAGTTCTTCTACAGAATAGGTGTTTCCCAGTGAAAGCATTTTAGTGCTATGCTCTACCGTTTGAAAATCCTTGGTGATTGTGCCGCCTACTCGCTGGCTTGGGCTATCTGGATCAAGCAAATCAGGGAAGCTAGTTTCCAAGGCAATCAGTTCCTCCAAAAGCTTATCGAACTCAAAGTCAGATATCTCAGGGTTGCTTTCCTGATAATAGCGGTTGTTGTGATGATTGATTTCTTGGCTCAGCTGTGCAATTCGCTTTTCGGCTTCCTGTGGATTCATGTGCTTTGTAGAAAAATTAAGGCTTGTAAAAATAGGAGTTCGATAAGGAAGGAGCAATCTGTACGGGTTTTTTAACCTTGAAGCGAGGGTATGTTTTTTTACCCCAAAGTCGCCGAGTTCGCAAAGAAAGTCGCAAAGGTTTTTAAGGCGTATTTAAAGAATCATCTATCAATAGCTTCATTCCCTATATCTACATTCAAGTTCTGAAAGTTATTTAAGAGATCCTTCCAAGTTCTATTTCTTAAGCTTCCTCCTTGATAAAGATTTGATTTGAAATCCTTTGTGATCACCATTAATGTAGTAGACCTCCGGTAAGGAGTTTCAATGCTGATTTGTTTGATATTGTCAACTCTGTATTTATCATTCAGCCATGGCCAAACATGATTCTTGACCACTAGGTAATTATTGTCTAGGTGAAAATAATGAAGTTGAGACCCCAAGAATCCATAAGTGAAGCCAAAAATAACGATCCATACTAAAAATAAGAGTCCAAAATGGTTGGGTGAATTTATTACCATAAATATGGTAAAGGCGTTCAATCCGTAAATCACAAGTCCGTTAAATGATAGAATATGGTTACCACTATATTTTGTCATTCCACTGAGGTTTACAAAACCAATTGGATCAACTTTCGAAGTTTCTAATATTGGGCTTAGTTCGATTGGCTTTTTGGCATTCATGCACTCAATTACTTGCTCGAGCATTTTTCTTATAGTAGACATATTCTCATAGCGGGAAGCTACAATGTCTATTTGTCTACCGCTTAGAAGGATCAAATTGGTGGCGTCCACGGGTGATATTGTGATGTTACACTTGCCAAGTAGTTCAATCTTCTTTATATCACTCCATGGTATGAATTCAGTGTTGAATATGCTGCTGAGCTTTATTCCTTCACTGTCAATCTCGATAGTCTTACACATTTTTATGAAGTGGACTGCAGTTCCAATACTTGCTGCAACGAGTAAAATGCTTACGTAAATTGGGGTTTTAAAGATGGATTCTGCATTGCCATTACTTACTTCTTCGAAAGAAATAATCATTACTAAACTGGCAATGGCTATCAACCAAAAAATAAGTATTGCAGGCCATACTACCGAGTTGAAAATATTCAAACGACTTTCTATTACCATTTTTAGAGCTGAGACACGATTTTGAAGATGTCTTTCAAAAACTATAAGTGATCCAAAATAGTGATTTTGATTACCTAATGTATCCGTATGAGATTATTTTCATTGATGTATTTAACTTCATCAAATTTCGTTAATCAGAAAGCATTTCCGCAGATTCCATGACTTGTTTCAAAAACCCCAATGTCTTGAATCGTTTTATCAATTAGAGATTGGATTAACCTGGAGTTGTCCGCCTATTGCTTTTAAGACTTTCATAACGGTGGAAAATTGAGGTTTGGCACCATCTGAAAGTGCTTTATATAAGCTTGGTCTGCTGAGTCCGGTTTCTTCTGCAATTTTTGTCATTCCGATTGCTTTGGCTACGTGGCCGATAGCATTTATCACATCTGCATTATCTCCTTCTTCCAAAACTGTGTTCAGGTATTCAGCTATCATTTCTTTACTATCCAAATAATCTGCTATGTCAAATTTTGAAGTATCCATATTGTTATGTTTTTAACTTATTCCAGATTTCTTTCGCTTTCTTAATGTCATTCTGTTGGGAAGACTTATCTCCGCCAATTAGCAGAACAATTATAATTCCATCCTTTTCCTTGAAGTAAACTCGATAGCCTTTTGCGAAATTTATCCTCATTTCGCTAATTCCATCTCCTACAGATTTACAATCTCCGAAGTGACCATCTCTTTCAATTTTCTGAATACGAAAAAGAATTTTAGCCTTGGCTTGTAGGTCCTTAAGCTTTTTTAGCCATTTGTCGAATTCAATTGTTTTCTCGATGAAGTATATATTGTTTGTATCTACTTGGATACAAAAATACAGATTAATTTTTATTTTCTTTTACTGCAAAAACACTTAGTTATTTAAGTGTTTTTGAGTCTTGGCAGGGTAGTTTTCCTTTACAAATCCTTCAAGGTTCAAAAAAGGCCTCAAAGGTTATACGCGTTGCACTCACCGCAGCATTACGAGCAAAATCAGGAGCTTTGAGCTGCAGGAACTTTACATTGCATATCCTCCCTTTATTTTAAATCTTTGCTATACTATTCTCCCCAATCACCTATGACTAAAAAAGCCAATCTTGAAAGCAAAATTCTGGATGCCGCCTACAAACTTTTTTTGGAGAAAGGCTATCGCCAAACTACCATGGATGATATAGCCCAAATGCTAGGCATGAGCAAAAAGACACTTTATAAGTATTATCCTGGTAAGATGGAATTGCTTGGAGCATCTTTTGAAGTAACCAAAACCAAGCTTACTGCTAAAGTGGAGGCAATTGTGGAAAATCGTTATATTTCTTTTCCACTTAAACTGAAGTCCACTTTGACTGTAATGGCTTCACTTTTAGGTCCAATCAATCCTGAACTTTTCGAAGATCTTAGAGAGCATGCGCCCGAAATCTGGGAAGATCTCACCCAGTATATCAATGAGTCTGCCTACACTCGTTTTAAGAAGTTGCTAGAGCAAGGGGTAAGTGAAGGGTTGGTCAATCCCTCTATCAATATCAACCTTGTAGTTATGCTATATGCTACTGCGGTGCAATCGCTCATGGATCCGAAATTTATCAACCAATTTCCCGAGCCAATACAGCAAGGGATGAAAAATCCTCCTGCCGACATTTATGATCAGGCGATCACAATTATATACAATGGTATTTTGACGGATGAGGCTCGCAATGAATTTGCAAATGCCTAAGGCTCGCTTTGCCTGATTTTCCTATCTTTGCGCCCTGATCCTGTAACGAATTTGTTTTCAACGCGGGGTTTTCTAGTTAGAATTTTAGATTGATCATGAGCAATAAGAATTTCAAAAGATATACAGTCACTTCTGCACTTCCATACGCCAACGGACCGCTTCATATCGGTCATCTGGCGGGATGCTACATTCCCTCAGATATATACGTTCGCTATTTGCGAAGCCTAAATAGAGACGTAGCCTACATCTGTGGCTCTGATGAGCACGGTGTGGCGATTACTATCAAGGCAAAAAAAGAAGGTAAAACTCCTCAGGAAGTGGTGGATCACTACCATCAGATCATGAAGGGTAGTTTTCAGGAATTTGGGATCAGTTTCGATCATTATTCCCGCACATCAGCACCTATACATCATGAGACTGCTCAGGGTTTTTTCAAGGATTTGTATGAGAAAGGCGAATTCCTAGAGGAGACTACCGAGCAATATTACGATGAGGAAGCAGATCAGTTTTTGGCGGATAGATACATAGAAGGTACTTGCCCGAAATGTGGGAATGAGCACGCGTACGGTGATCAGTGTGAGAAATGTGGCAGTTCGCTTAGCCCTACAGAACTCATCAATCCAAAATCAAAACTCAGCGGAAGAACTCCTATTTTGAAAGAAACCAAACATTGGTTTCTTGACTTGGCGAGGTATCAGGATTTCCTGAAAAAATGGATACTGGAAGATCATGCGAATGATTGGAAAAATAACGTACTAGGCCAGTGTCGTTCCTGGCTAGAAGCTGGCGAAGGTTTGCAAGCAAGATCGATGACCAGAGATTTGGACTGGGGTATAAAAGTGCCGTTGCAAGACGCAGAGGGCAAAGTTCTTTATGTTTGGTTTGATGCGCCTATTGGCTACATCTCTTCGACTAAAGAATGGGCAGCCGAAAAGGGTATAGATTGGGAGCCTTATTGGAAAGATCAAGATACCAAGCTGGTACATTTTATCGGAAAGGATAACATCGTATTCCACTGTATTATTTTCCCGGCAATTCTTAAAACTCACGGCGATTATATTCTGCCTGAAAATGTGCCTGCAAATGAGTTTTTGAACCTAGAAGGAGACAAGATCTCTACTTCCAGAAACTGGGCAGTTTGGTTGCATGAGTATTTGGAAGATTTTCCTGGCAAGCAGGATGTGCTTCGCTATGTGCTTACAGCAAATGCACCGGAGACCAAAGACAATGACTTCACCTGGAAGGATTTTCAGACTAGAAATAACTCAGAGCTGGTTGCTATTTACGGGAATTTCGTGAATCGTGCAGTCGTTTTGACTCATAAATACTATCAGGGAATCATCCCTCAGCGAGGTGAATTGACTGGTTACGATCAGGAAATATTGGATGCTTTGGCAGAATTTCCTGAGAAAATCGCTTCTTCTATCGAACGCTATAGATTCCGTGAGGCGCTAAGCATAGTGATGGAATTGGCTCGATTGGGAAATAAATACCTAGCAGATACAGAGCCTTGGAAAGTCATTAAAACTGATGAAGCTCGCACAGCAACTATTCTGAATATCGCATTGAATATCGCTGCTAACCTTGCGATCGTATCAGAGCCATTCTTACCATTTACTGCTGGGAAACTGGTGGGTCTTTTTGGAATGGAAAAGATAGATTGGTCTGAAGCTGGTCAAGGCGAACTGCTGAAAGCGGGAACTTCTCTAGGAGAGATGGGTTTACTTTTCGAGAAAATAGAAGATGAAACTGTAGAAAAACAAGTACAAAAACTATTAGATGCCAAGAAGATGAATGAAGCTGAAAATGCACAGGTTCCAGCGATGAAAGAGATCATTACTTACGATGATTTTGCCAAACTAGACATGCGCGTAGTTACTATTTTGGAAGCGGAGAGAATGCCAAAATCCAAGAAGTTAATCAAAATGAAAGTAGACACAGGTCTTGGTCATAGAACGGTACTAAGTGGAGTAGCAGAGCACTTCGAACCAGAGTACCTAATAGGCAAGCAAGTGACGATGTTGATCAACCTTGCTCCACGTAAGATGATGGGCATTGATTCCGAAGGCATGATTTTGATGGCAGAAGATAAAGACGGAAAGCTGAAGCTAATGGTGCCGCATGAAGGAACCGCGAGTGGATCGACCATTTCATAAATTATCAATGTTCAAACTCAAGTTTCAATGGACAAGTGTTGAGGACTTCAATCTTGAAAATTGATTATTGACCATTGAAAATTGATCATTAAATTTTGGCCCAATTGGATTAAATTCGATTGGGCTTTTTTAATGGGTTTTTATGGATAAGAAATATGATTTAGAAGAACGGCTGGTTCGTTTTGCGGGAGAAACGATCAAGTTTTGCAATTCTCTTGGAGATACTTTTGCTGAAATTCATCTGAGAAATCAATTGATCAGATCTGCTACAGGGGCTTGTCTTAATTACGGTGAAGCGCAAGGAGCAGAGAGTAAAAAAGACTTTTTGCATAAAAACGAATAGTCTTAAAGGAATTGAAAGAATCCCGATCAACACTTAAGATTATAACTTATTCTGAATTTGGTGATTCTATTCTTCGAGCCATGCTATTGAAGGAGTCAGAAGAACTCTGCGCCATTTTTGGCAAGATCATCTTCAATACAAAGAGAAATATGACCCTTTAAGAAATGATCAATGTTCAAATTCAAGTTTCAATGATCAAGTAGACCAACCCTTGAAAATTGAAAATTGTCCATTGCAAATTGGTAATTTCAATGAAGCGGTCTCTTCTTAATCATCCCTCCCTTAGTGTCCTTGATAGGGTATTGAATCACAAAGGCTTTGGAGTCAATTTTTTCGATTTCTACAAGCATTTTGGTGACTTCTAATCGGGTGATTACGCAAAATAATACTTTTCTATCGGGAAGCTCTTTGGCTTTGTCTCCATATCCTCCATCAGATTTCAGTACTGTCACCCCTCTTCCTAAGTCAAAGGAAATCATTTGTTTGATTTCTTCATTGTACGAAGACATGATCATCACGCCTAGGTATTCTTCCACACCGTTGATGATGAAATCTACAGTTTTGGAAGCGGAGAAGTAAGTCAGCATGGAATACATGGCTGTTTCTATATCTACGAAAATAGCTGCGATTATAAATAGGCAGACATTGAATACAGTGATAAAATCACCTACAGTTAGGCTTGATTTTCTGCTCACAGAAATGGCTAGCACTTCAGTTCCGTCGATTACAGCCCCACCTCGAATAGCAAAGCCAATTCCACTTCCAAGGAAAAAACCTCCAAAAACAGCAATCAGTAATTTATCTGCCGTTATAGCAGGCACTTCTATGTAATGAACAAGTAGTGCTAGCGCAAAAATTGCCAAGGTGCTTTTGATTGCGAATGGCACCGAAACCTGCTTAGCACCAAGCAGAATGAATGGTAAGTTGACTAGTATAATTAGTACAGAAAGATTGACTGGAGTAAGCATGTCTAAGAGCAGTGACATGCCCATCGCGCCTCCATCAAAGAATCCATTTGGCAATAAAAAACCCTTCAAGCCTATGCTAGCCATCACGACTCCTATTGCAATGAAAAGACCGTCCTTGATTTGTCTCCAAATCGTGATTCTCTTCACTATCGAGTTGTCTTGTATTTTTAAAAGTCGCTTAACCATGGGTCGAAAATAAAGTATTTTAATCAACAGTTCTGTCTGCAACTGCAACCAACCCAAGAATAAATACTTAACTTAACTGAGAAGAGAGGGCTGAAATGATGGTCTGTTTGATTGATAGAGTGGTAATTATTGAATCATAGTATTGACATATCGTGGCAAGAATATAGATTTTCATAAAAATATGAACGTATTTTTATTAATTTTTTGACAATTACTCTAATTCACCTATCTTTTTGAAGCTTGTTTTATTTTAGATAAACTTATGAAGACCGAAGGATACAACGCAGGAGAACATTACGATGAGATGATCTCTGAAGAAGGGGAGATTAGAGAGCATTACAATGAGTTTTACAATCATCTGAAAAAGACGAGTTCCAAAAAGATGAACCAGTTGCAGCATTCTGCCAATCAGACGCAGCGATCGATGGGTATGACTTTTAATGTCTATCATGACAATCAGGGAATGGAGAAAATCCTTCACTTGGATATCATTCCCAGGATTATTCCCAATTCAGAATGGCAAAAGCTCGAGGCTGGATTAAAGCAAAGAACTCAAGCTTTGAATATGTTTCTTCAGGATATTTATAATGAGCGAAATATCCTGAAAGATGGTATCGTGCCTTCAGACCTGATCCTTAAGAGTAAGGATTATCTGGAGCCTTGTATTGGGTTGACTCCCCCTAAAGGCATCTGGTGTCATATTACGGGTACTGATCTCGTGAAGAGTAAGGATGGGGAATATTACATCTTGGAAGATAATCTCAGATGTCCATCAGGAGTTTCCTATATGTTGGAAAGTCGAGAAATAATCAAGCGCGTCTACCCTGATATTTTTAATCAAAAGGGTGTAATGCCAGTCTCGAACTATCCGACTAAGTTACTTAGGATGCTTCAGAATCTTTCGGACAAGCCTAAACCTGTGGTCGGAGTACTGACTCCCGGGGTTTATAACTCGGCTTATTATGAACATTCGTATCTCGCTTTGCAAATGGGAGTGGAGCTGGTCAGTGGCGTGGACTTGATCGTAGAGAATAAGAAAGTGTACATGCAGACCACCAAAGGTTTAGAGCAAATCGATGTGCTTTATCGCAGGATAGATGATACATTCTTGGATCCAGAGACTTTCAATCCAGATTCTATGCTTGGAGTTCCTGGCCTTTTTGAGGCCTATAAAGCTGGGAATATTGCTCTGGCAAATGCTCCTGGAACTGGCGTAGCGGATGATAAGGCAGTTTATGCTTACGTTCCAAAAATCATCAAGTACTATCTTAATGAAGAACCAATATTAAATAATGTACCAACTTATCTCTGTAGAGAGGAAGAGGACAGGCAATATGTGTTGGATCACATAGAAGAATTAGTTGTGAAGGAAACGAATGCGGCAGGTGGATACGGGATGCTGATTGGTCCAAAGGCAACTCCAGAGGAGCATGCGAAATTCAGAGAGCTTGTTGCCAATAATCCAACAAACTACATCGCTCAGCCTACTTTATCCCTTTCTACAGTGCCGACACTTACCGATGAGGGTATAAGCGGAAGACATGTGGATCTGAGACCTTATATTTTGTATGGACAGGAGATTGAGGTAATACCAGGCGCATTGACTCGAGTAGCGCTGAAGAAAGGTTCGCTAGTAGTGAACAGCTCCCAAGGTGGAGGAAGTAAGGATACCTGGGTTTTATATTAATGAATATGATTACCCGTAATCATGCCAGCAGCCAATTTTTCTTTGCTCACTTGGTCAGAAGACCGGTGACCGAAGTGACCAGAAGTTTACTGTGGAGCAAAACATATAATGCTTTAGTCTGATAACTGGCAAAAAAGCGGGTATACAAATAATAAACTAAAACAATATGCTAAGTAGAGTAGCAAATAGTATTTATTGGCTAGGGAGATACCTAGAGCGCGCGGAGAATTATGCGCGATTTATAGACGTGAATTTCAACCTGATGCAAGATCTTCCGCTAGATCTCAAAGAGCAGTGGCGTCCTTTGATCGCAGCTACGGGAGATTTGGCTCTTTATGAGAAAAGTTGTACTGGTTACGAGAAAAATCAGGTTTTATTCTTTTTGGGGTTTGATGCAGAAAACCCAAACTCCATGGTCTCCACCATCAAAAATGCGAGAGAAAATGCACGGATCATCCGCGAAAACCTAAGTAAGGAAACGTGGGAGAAAGTCAATGAACTCTACTATATGATGCAAGAAGGTTTGGAAAAAAAGGTTTGGAAAAAAGAAGATCCAAGGCCATTTTTTGAGAAAGTGAAAAATCAGATTTTATTGATTTATGGTATCGCTGATAGTAGTGTGGCCCGAACTGAAGGGTGGTATTTCAGACAGCTTGGCCAATTCCTAGAGAGAGCCGATAAGACATCCAGGATGTTAGATGTGAAATATCATATACTTCTGCCTTCAGACCAGGAGATCGGTACTCCTCTTGATTTCCTTCACTGGATGGCTTTATTGAAGTCAGTTACTGCATTCAATACCTATCGCAGATTGTATGGGAATATTGAGTCTGCCAACGTGGTGGAGTTTTTAACACTGAATAAGTACTTTCCTAGATCCATCTATTTTTGCATCAAAGAAGCTGAGAAGTGCCTCCATAACATTTCAGGAAATTTGGGTGGTGGATATATGAATTCACCTGAAAAGGCTATGGGAGAATTGCGATCAAAATTAGAATTTGCCGAAGTAGGAGAGATTATTGGCTTTGGCTTGCACGAGTATTTGGATAATCTTCAGTTGAAGATTAATGAGATATCTAATTTAGTCGACTCTAACTTCTTTACTATCAGAGATAATCAGACCTATCAAACTCAAAGTCAAAATCAGAATTGATAAGCTGAAATCATCAGGATATTAATCTGCGTAAATCCCTTCTTTTGGTTTTTCGAATATTTCTGAGTCAAACTCTTCATCCAAAAGCAAGGCATCTGCTATGGTGACTTGGTATTTTAAAATCTTGGTAGAGTCGTTTTCAATAGTGTATCCCGTGAGGATTCTAGGGAAAAACACACCATTTGATTCTCTGTAATCATCGTATTTCAACGCGCTAAGAGGAGGGTTTTCACTGTCATTGGAAGGAACCGAGTAAAGAACGTATTCAACTCTATTGGTTTCAGGGTTCACCAGCATGAAGTATTGGTTCTTAGGGTTTGTTAATGCTGTGTTAGCATCAAATTTTGCCTGGAACGTCGGGTATTTTTTTCCATTCAATAATTTGTCCTCTACTTTTTCTACTGTCACTCCTTGATCAGTGAATACATAGGGAATGTTGAAAAAGTAGAAATACAGGTTGTGATAGAACTTCAGGGATTCCCCGCTATAAGCCTCTCTGTTTGGACTGATCCAAGTCTGATACCCATCAAAGCCAATCTCAAAATCCGTGGTAGATAGGCGGATTTGTCTACTTTCCAGATTGATAAAAGCATTTTCCTCTATCATGATGCCCTCATGGATCATCGAATAGCTCTCAGCCTTGGCATTGAACCATTTTTGCCATTCTCCGTGCGCATCTAAAACCGCTGTGAATTCAGGAGAAAGCTCAGGAAGAGATTTTTCTACATTGGATTGGCAAGAAACAATAGAAACTAGAAGTAGTAAAGAGGCAAATGTCAGGGTGAGTTTTTGCATTATGTAGCGTGTTTGGGAGTTCAATTTAGCAGGAAATTGAGGACCTTCCAACCTGATTATTTCACTAAGTACCATAATAGAAACTGATTTGTTGCACAAAAAAGCCCGAGCATAGCTCAGGCATTTTCATTTGATCAAACCTATCGGTTATTCTATTAACCTACCTAGTGTTACTCAACTGAACTGTCTTTTAATTCTTTCTCTCGTAGGTTTTCAAAACCAAAATCTGCGCTCTTAACCCATTGAATGGCTTTTGGTAATATTGCTGCTCCTATCAATACCCCACCAATAGTGATGACATGAAGAGGGGAAGTGAAATAGCTGCCAGATGTAAATACGCCAAGTATCAGTAAGGTGCTGAAAGGCATCGATACCGCTAATACGTTGATTCCTAATTCCAGATCAAAGGTTGGATTGTCTTTTTGAGCCTCATTTTCATATTCAAACTTTCGTATCGCAGACATGTGTGCAAATGGCCAGAAGCTCACTGCACTCTGTGGAAATACCACTGCTAGTAGTATCGCTGCCTCGGAAGGCATTGGTACTAACCAGATGAATAGACCGCTAAGCAAGAATGTAAATCCAGCTCTGAAAGTGAGTATAGAGGTTATCATACGCAGTTGGTCCCACTTGAAGATCACAGCTATGCCTATGAAAATCAAGACTAACGGAGTCATCATATCCTTCATCATCAGGATAGATTCGCTAAGAAACCCTGGCATGCTTTCCATATTGAATCCAAAGCTTAGCAGAACTATCGCAACTAGAATTACCAAATTGATCGGTTCACTTACCATGGCTATCAGCAGTTCTTTTACCTTTTGGCCATTCGATTTAGATTTGAGGTTTTGGTTTTTGTAGTACCAAGACATGGCTAGTAAATAGGCTAATACTAATACAAATAGCTTATTTCCAATGTCTGACAGTGCTGCCCAAGCTAGCGCGTCATCTCCCAGGTACTCTACTATAAAAGGGAAACAGGTCAATCCCGGAGCCAAAGATGGGAGAAGCAACATCAGTGTTCGCATAGCCGGCGTATCTGCTTTGACGCCAAAATATGGCAGTGAGTACTTGGTAAGGAAGATCATCACTATATTAAATACCAAAGCCAAAACCGGAAGAATCAGCAGATCCGGATTGATTTCGATTTTCAACAAGGCAACAAAGATCATTGCCGGCAAGGCGATGTTTAGAATTATGGATTTTAACCCCTTTTTCTGATCCTCATTTTGAAGTTTTTTCTGGAGAAATATCCCGATAACTATCAAAAGGAGCAGCGATAGGGTCTTCTGAAGTGCAATACTCATACGAATCCTTGTTTACTATGCGGTCACTTTTTTGAATGCATCGACGAAAATTTCCATTTCTTCCATGGTACCCATACTTACTCTACACCAAGGTTTGTTGTCAATGTTGAATACTCGGATACCAACTCCGCTGTCGTACATGCCTTTCATAAATGGTTGCCCTTCCATTCGAAGTGGGAAAATCATAAAGCTGGTTTCGGTAGGAATGATATCGTAACCTAAAGAAGCAACTTCACCTTTAGTGTATTCTCTACATTCTGCATTCATCCTTCTACAGCTGCTGAGGAAGCTTTCTTCCTTCATGCTTGCGATAGCGCCATTTAGTGAGGTGACGCAAAGTCCCATTGTGCTTCGTACCATAGAAGTGATGCTTTCGATACGCTCAGGAAGTGCTACCATGTAGCCAATTCTCAGTCCTGCCATTCCGTGGATTTTGGAGAAAGTTCTAGCTACGATTACATCTTTACCTTCGGCTACTAATCCTACCATAGAGCTTTCCTCTGGTTTCTGAAGGAATTCCAAGTAGGCTTCATCCACGAATACTGGTGTTTTCGCTGATACTTTTGAGCAGAAAGCTTTTAGTTTGGTAGCATCAGTGATCGATCCTGTAGGGTTGTTTGGATTACAGATGTAAACAAGATTGGTTTCAGAGTCGACAGCTTTTTCCATAGCATCCAGGTCATGCTGAAAATCTCCAGTCAATAGGGTAGGCTTCCAAGTGGCACCAAGCTTTTGAGCAGTATTCATCAATGACATGTAGGATGGATCTGCAGAGACTACATTTCCGCCATTCATAAACTGTACAAAAGCTACTTTTTCCAGAATATCTGAAGAACCAGGAGATAGCATGATGTGGTCTGCGGATACTCCTTCTTTCTCGGCGATCATGTCAAGAAGTATTTTTGCTTCCCCATGTCCGTATCTGTTGCCTAGAGAAATGGATTCTGTAATGGCCTTGATCACCTTTGGAGAAGGACCATAAGGATTCTCATTTGCATTTAATTTTGCTACTATTCTCGCTTCATTGTATTGAAAAGTTGGAATGTGCTCATGTAGAATTGAGTCAGGCTGATATACTGCAAGAGCTTTGTTTTTTGGCAAGGCGAAAGCTGGAGCTACTGCCATAGTTCCCACAGCCATAAGGCTGGATTTGATCCAATTTCTTCTGTTAATAGAGTGGTTCATAGTAATGTTAATAAGGTTGTAGAAAATTTTAGAGGATTGATTTTGTGAGTATGAATTGAGTTAGTTGACCCGAACAGTGTGATATTTTCTGAAGGCGACATTTTTGTAGGTTCCTGAGAATTCAAGTCGAACTGAGCTTCCACTTTTTGCTTCAGTTAAGCCCAGATCAGCCCAAGAAATAATTAATTCAGCACCGCCACCGGTATCTGTCACCAGTTGAGCGACTTCATTGGTGTTATTGATTAAGACTGCGATGCTTAGGTTGGGTACAGGGATAGAGTCTATCCCTTTTGTATAGTCTAGAATGTTGGTTTTGTCGAGTTCTAGGAATCTGGATCCCACCTTGACTGGGGAAGCGGCACTGAAGGAACTTCCTTCAAGTAAAACCAATACCGGGGATGCTACATTTGGCGTTGCCAAATCCTCGGCTTCCACGCAGGATTGAGTGAAAGCAATAGTTGCAAATGCTGCAAGCACCAAGTATATATTGAATGACTTTTTCATATGAATTTCAGTTGAATGATTAGAGATCGATTTTGATTAGTCTACCCACCAAAGTGGAGTTCGCATGTTGTCAGAGCCACCTAGTTTTCTCACACCTTCGTCTAGGTTTGCTTTGTTGAGGGAGTATTCGGAAGTGGGATATTCTATCCTAGTAGGAAGTATTCCATCGTTTGAAAACACAGCGCTAGGGTTTGGTGCAGGCATTACAGGATATCCTGTTCTGCGGTATTCGTTCCAAGCCTCTACTCCTTGCCCGAAAAGCGCAATCCACTTTTGAGTCATGATGCTTTCCTTAGAGACTTCGCCGATACGTGTCATGTAATCACCTGGCATGGTGAGTCCCTGCTGTTTGAAAGAGGCTTTGATCGCACTTTCCAGGAATTCACTGGCATCACCCGTGATATCTCCATCTAATGCTGCTTCGGCTTTGATGAACTCCACTTCTGCATAGGTCATTAGGACACTTGGAGCAGTAGGGTCCAAATATTTAAGTCCAATTCTCGACGCGTTGTATGTTCCGGCAGCTGCATCGGTCAGGCCATTTGGCAAACCAGCGTAGCTTCCATCAGCCAAAGGCTGCGCATAGACTGTGATCCTTTCATCGTCTAGTGCAAGAAGTTTATTGATCAATGTGGTGCTGAGATTCCAATCTGATCGAGTGGAGAATACATCAAACATTTTGTTTCTGCTGCCGATTACATCGAAGTGAGTTAGCTCAGCTGTCTGAGAATTGCTCTCGATAACAGGGTACTTGGTTGGGTTAGCCAATATTTGACTCATTATAGCCCGTGATTCTGTAGCTTTTTTAGATGCTTGTCTGTTGGCAATTCTCAATGCAAGTGAATTTGCGAAGCGCTTCCACTTCATGATGTCACCGTTGAACATGATGTCACCGACTACCGCTGGTCCGGAAGTAGAGAGAAGATCATTTGCTTCCATCAGGTCAGCAAGAATGCCTGCGTACACTTCCTCCATGGAATCGTATTTTGGAGAGTTGATAGCCTGTTCCGCTGTGCCCTTTAGCGCTTCAGAATATGGAATAGGTCCGAATACATCTGTGAGGTATGCATAAGCAAATGACTGCATGACCATTGCAATGCCTACATAATTGGCATTTTCGTATGTTTTGCCTGGTCCAGATAGGGATTTTACTTTCTCGAAATTGATCAAGGATTCTTTATAGATATTATTCCAAGTGCCTGAAGAGATGGTGAGTGGAATCTCATAACTGTCGCCTTCAGCATTGATATAGATATTTCTGGAAAGATGCTGGATCCAGCACATGGCTGCATCGATATTAAGTCGTTCATACCTAGTGCTGTGTCCCCAATACCTATCCACCGTTACTTGTATTGCATTTGGCAATAGCAAGGAAGGGGAGATGGCCACCGGGTTGTTTGGGTCGGTATTGATTTCTTCAAAATCCTTGGTACAGGAAGTCATCGTGCCAAGAGTCAGAAGAAGTATTGCGAGAGTGTATTTGTATAGTCTATTCATGATAAGTTCTTAATAGGTAAAAGATTAGATCAGAATGTCACGTTAAGGTTGAAGCCCAGATTACGTGTAGTAGGCATTTGGCCGTAGGCAAATCCTTGTCCGTTGCCACCCTTCATGTCCACTTCTGGATCCATGTGAGGATGGTTTTTGTAAAGAATGGCCAGGTTACGTCCTACGAAAGAGAGCTTCATAGTTTGGATAAACTTATTTCCTAAGAACCTTTTTGGGAATACATAGCCCAAAGACACTTCACGAAGCTTCACGAATGTTCCATCAAAAATTCCTGATTCATGGTAGGTGCGTGGGTTCTGCGCATTCCAGAATGTTCCTGCACTAGCGATTACATCGTTTGGTACATACACTGGCGCCTCTGAGGTGCCTATATTCATTACACCTTGACCTATTACTCCCTCTTCTCTGCCTATGGCAGTTTCAGCATATTGACCTGTTTTTCTGGCAAGGCCAGTTCCCACGTCGAATATGTCTCCACCCATTTTTACATCGACCAGTGTGTTCAACTCAAGGCCTTTGTATGTTAAGGAGTTGGTCCATCCGCCTATCCAGTCAGGCTGAATATTTCCAAGTGTGTAAGTGCCTTCTTCCAATACAGGAAGGCCATTGTTGTAGACAAGCTCTCCTTCTGGACTTCGGAGATATCTTCTTCCGTAAAGCGAACCATAAGGCTGGCCAACTCTTGCTTCAGATGTAAGTGAGTTTTGAGTGCCTAGAATATAGTTTTCCAAACCTTCCGCTAGTTCTACTACTTTGTTTCGGTTTCTTGCAAAGTTCAACGCAGTGTACCAGCTAAACCCTGACGCGGTGTTAATAGGAGTGGCATTAATGGTAAGTTCAATTCCTTGGTTGGTGATTTCACCAGCATTTAGGATTTGACTGCTATATCCTGAAGCTGTAGAAATGGATACCGCAAGGATCTGGTTTACAGTAGACTGGTGATAGTAGGTGAAGTCTATTCCTGCTCTTCCTTCAAAAAACCTTAGGTCCAAACCAACTTCTTTCCCTGTAGTGATTTCCGGTTTAAGAGTTCTATTTGCTATCTCACTTGATTCTGAATAAGTAGGCGTAGTTCCTGCCCAAAGTCCTTCAGAGGAATAAACTTGATTAAGTAAATATGGATCTGCATCATTGCCGACCTGAGCTATACTTCCTCTGATTTTTGCAAAGGAAAGGAAGCCTGACTGCACGTCGAAAATATCTGTCAGCACAGCAGACATCGCTACTGAAGGGTAGAAGAAGGAATTGTTTGAAGTAGGTAATGTACTGGACCAATCATTTCTTCCAGTCACGTCTAGAAATAAGTAATTGTTGAAGCCGAATTGTGCGGATCCAAATACACTGTTTACCACTTGTTTTCTGATCGTACTGGAAGGAGTAACTGGGCTGGCGTAGTTGCCTAGGTTGTAAAGTCCGTCAATGGTAAGCTGACCTACGCTTACTGAGGTGCTTTTGTAATTATTAACCCTGTTGTTTGCCCCAGCTTGTATTTTCAAAGAAAGTCTTGGAAGCAAGTCCTTGTCAAAAGTCAGAATAACGTCGCTGTTTGTTTCTTGACTGTTTAGAACTGATTCTGAATAGGAGCCAAACCTTTTGACATTGTTTTTGAAGCTTTCTGCACTGTTGATGTTTATACGCGTATCGCTCCAGTAATCCGTGCCTGATCGGGCTAGGATGCTGAAATTCTCGCTGATGTCGTAGTTCAGTGCTATGCTTCCTACTAAGCGGTCTTTTTCATTTGAGTTGGGTAAATACTTTTGGTTGAAAAATGGATTGGAAAAGTATTCATGCTGCCAGTTGGCATACGGATAATCATCCCCTTCTCTAAAGGTGAGTTTTTGGGTGTCATAATAGTCTTCCCAGTTTTTTAGCTTGGTGTAGTCCGTGTGTCTGTGAGCCCAGATGAAATCCTGACTTCCTGTAAAACCTCTATTGTCTGAGCCTGATTTAACATACTCAGCATTCACGCTCATTTGAAGCTTTGGGATGAATTTGTAGGAGGTGTTTATCTTGAAGTTATTACGGAAATAATCATTGTCCGCCATGATACTCGTCTGATCCAGTCTTCCTATAGATACTCGGAAATTACCTTGATCATTTCCTCCGGATAGTGCGATGGTGTTTGATAAACTTTGACCTGTTTCCCAAAAATCATCGTAGTTGTTGGGCTGAGGAAGAAGAGCGACTTTCTCTGGTGCGGAATACCAAAGTGGCACCATTCTACCGTCCATAGGAGCGCCCCAGCTTTCATCTACGCCGGCAGTTCCGCGAATCCCGTCTGCATCAAATCCATTTCTTCCATCTACGTACCAAGTTCTGTAGCCAGTTCCGCCTCCATATGTGTTCTGGAAATCTGGCTTTACAAGTGGATTGTCAAAGGTCATGTTGCTGTTGAATTCAATGCCTAAGCCTTTGGATCCAGATCCATTTTTGGTAGTGACCATAATGACACCATTTGCCGCCCGCGAGCCATATAGTGCTGCTGCTGTGGCGCCTTTTAGAATGGTCATTTCTTTGATGTTGTCAGGACTTATCTCAGATAAGCCATTTCCATACTGTCTACTAGAGGTTTGCTCCAGAGGAACGCCATCTACTACCACTAAGGGCTCGTTGTTTCCAGCGACTGAAGATGAGCCTCGGATTACGATATGGGCGCCACTTCCAGGCATAGAGTTTCCAGTTACCTGAACACCAGCTACTCGCCCTGAAAGGCTATTTGCCACGTTAGTTGGACGAGATTCTGTGAGAGCGCTACCATCTACACTTTGTGTGGAATATCCTAGCGCTTTTTTGTCCCGCTCCAAACCAAAGGCTGTTACCACGACCTCATTCAAAGCCAAATCAGACGAAGCTAATTCTATAGTGAATATTGAAGTACTTCCAACTTTAATCTCTTGAGTGGTGAATCCTATGAAGGAGATCATCAAGATTGCGTTTGGACTATCGTCGGGTAGTGTTAAAGAGAATTTCCCATCTATATCAGTTACGACTCCATTCATGGTTCCTTTGATCAGGATACTTGCGCCTGGAATAGGGATTTGTTCCTCGTCTACGATCACGCCAGAGATTACTCTTTCTGTTTTTTGAGACGAGGGGATTTGATAAGATAAATTGGGTGAGGAGGAAGGGGCTTTAGGTGCTGCATAGGACTGTTCCAGCATGTAAAAGTCTCCTGCGCCTTTTCTAAAGTGTATTTGACTTCCTTTAAGAATTCGTTGAAGATTCTCCTCGGCAGTCAGTTTGGAGTTAATCGCTGCGGGGATTTTTGTTTGTGCATCTACCAAGGATGAAGGATATGCGATAGATATGGAATAAATGTCCTCTAGTTCTTTAAGTGTAGATTCAAGATTTTTAGTATCCAACTTCTGGGTAAGAGTTGGGCCTTTGGCAAATTGTGTGAGATTTTGGCCTTCTGCGGAGAGTGGGAGCGCTAGCACTCCAGTCACCCCGACTACCAATAGATAACGGGTAAATTTGATGAGCATAGATTAACAGGTTAGTGGTTAGAATGATGACTCGCGTTTATTTTGGGCCAATTGCTAATCATTCATAGATCCGGGTAGGTTAACTACCTAGATCTCACTAGTGTAATTTTTTAAGCAGTTGGTCTTCACCAAAGCTTTTGCTCGAACTAATCTTACTTTATATTTGCTTGCTATCCGGCCGAAAGGCAAGCGGTAATCTATTGTACTCGTATTGAATTCTGTTCTAGATGTATCTCGGTATCGAATAGAACTTCGATGTTTTCGATAACCTCATTTGGATTGTCTGTTAGGGGCAAGCTTCCAGAGATAAGTTGGTAGTTTGTTGGCAGAGTTTGATCTACTAATTCCAAATCATACAATTCTGCGACTATGCTTAGCACTTCTTCCAGACTCTCATTTTGCATTCGAATTTTTCTGTCTTGCCAAGCAAGAAGTTTAATAGGATCAGCCACTGTTTTGGCTTCTAGTTGATGATTTTCTACATCTAGTTTTATGGTTTCTCCAGGCAGTACCATACGATTTGTGTTTCCTTGTTCGCTTTGGTAGCCTAGCTTTACACTTCCTTGTATGAGTGTTAGTTTGTGTATTGGATTTTGGTTTTTGAAATTGAATTCAGTTCCAAATACCTCTACTTCCATCACATCTCCTTCATTGATTACAAATCGTTTAGATTCTGCGTCTTTGGCTATTTCAAAGTATGCTTCTCCGATCAGTTCTACTTTGCGGTCAAATCCAAAAGCCATATTGTAGGTATAGGTCAGCGATGAGTTGGAATTTAGTAAGGCTGTTGAGCCATCAGGTAATTCGATTTTCAGCGTTTCATTGGAACCTGTTTGATACGTGTGTTTTTCTAGTTTAAGTGTAGTCCAAAGCGCTCCATTTATAGCGAGTACTATAAGTACTGATGCGGCAATTTTTGTATAGGTGAAAATCCTTCTTCTGTTATTTCTCTTTTGTTCATGCTTTTGAATACCAGCCTTAATGTTCCGAAGTATTCTTTTCTTCAGGGCTTGCTGATCTTCTATAGTCATGAGACCTACCATGTCGGTTTCGAGATTTTCTTCAAACGCCATCTGATCATCTTGAAATAAATTGGAACTTTCTTCTGTCATGAATACTGATTTATACTATACAAGTCAACTCAAACAGGATTATCCTCCATACTGAATAGAAAAAAAACCAACTTTTTTAATGAGGGTGTATTTTTTACTAAAAAAGTCTAATAATTTACCCTATAAATAGAATTATCACAAAAATGAAATTCATCAATGGATGGGACTTGGTGCTACAGAAGAAGGCTGGGGAGGTACAGCTACCTTAATTGAGGTAGGATATGGTGCTAATTGAATCAAAAAGAGAGGCAGAACCGAGGGAGGTAAGTGTAGTAAGAGTGAGTTCTCTCAGGCTGATCCGTATATCTTTTAGTGCTCGCATCAGGTGTTTTTCTACTGTGCTCACAGAGATTTCAAGATTTTCAGCAATTTCAATGTAGCTCAGTCCTTTTTTGAATCGGAGTTGATAGACTTTTTTCCGCTGTGGAGGAAAATCCTGTACTACTTTTTTGATGTTTGATTTCAAATCATTAAAGAGAACCTTTTCATCCGTGGAGGAGCTTTTTTGCTCTCCTTTGGATTTTTCCTGATCTGAATATTTGTCTCGTATGGTCTGGGACTTGTACTGGTTAATGACTCGGTAATTAACTGAGGTGAATAAGTAGGAGGAAAGAGAGGAGTGAATATCTAGTTTTGCTCGTTTGGTCCAAAAGTCAATAAAAACTTCCTGCACGATTCCTTCCACGATCTCCTTTTTACCAAGTTTTTTGTAGCCGAAATTGAACAGGCGCTTCCAGAAAAGGTCGTAAACTTCAATAAATGCTGACTCGTCACCATTTTTGATTCTTTCTATGATTTCTTGTTCGTTTAACACTTTTTCGGGCATGGGGTCTTTTACTTAATAATTGGGTGCTAAAATTGTTTGATCAGTAAAAGTTGGTTATAAAATTTCTATCAAATAGAGTAATTTGTGTTAAACTATCAAATAGTGGGTTTAAATAAAATATATTTTTGAAAAATATGTTGCGTTTTTTTGAAATGTGGGTAAGAAATCGATTGCGTGATCGCTGTTTAATTAATAGATAAAATAAACCATTGAAATGCAGTTACTAAAGCACTGTTGATTGCTTTTAGTAATAATAGAAAACATGGTGTGTGATGATTGAATGTCCTATAGTCCAATTGAAGTACTCACAATTTTTTTTATAATTCTTTCTTAGATTAAATCTAAATAATAAAATACTTCCTTATTTTTGCCCCAGTATTTATTCTCATTCTCTTTAACCTGACCACTTTATGCAGCCAAAGAAATCTACTGCTTGGAAAAGCATTCGAAATATTTTTGACCAAGTACACTTGTATGCGGGATTGATTTCTGGTTTGGTGGTTATAGCAGTTTGTTTCAGTGGAACGATATATGTCTATAACACGGAGATCCGTGAGATAATGGATTCCGAACTTTACTTCGTGGAGGAAACCGGAGAGCGTATGTCGGCAGATGAGCTGAAAAGTTCTTTGGAGAAAAGCTCTGATTCGAATGTGGTAGGCTTGATGTGGAACGAGGAGGCTGATCGAAGCGTGCAGTTTACCTTAAAGAAGGAGGGAGAAGAGGGGAGAGGAAGTACTTTTTATGTCAACCCCTATTCTGCTGAGATTCTGGGAAATAGCTCTGACAAAACGTCTACATCAGAATTTATGGGTTATATGTTTAGCCTTCATAGATGGCTGCTCCTAGATAGAATAGAAACACCTATCCTGGAGAGCATGGGCAATCGTGATTTGGGAAGGTTTATCAATGGAGTTGCTACCTTATTGTTTCTTCTGGGAGTGATCACTGGTATAGTGATCTGGGTTCCAAACAAAGTTAAGAATTGGAAGCAAGGCTTGAAGGTCAAATGGTCAGGAAATTGGAAGCGTGTGAATCACGATCTGCATAATAGTTTGGCGTTTTACTCGCTTATTTTCCTTTTTATCATGTCTGCTACTGGGCCTTTCTGGTCTTACGAATGGTATAGAGAGGGATGGCAAAAAACTTGGGATACATATCAGGCACCTGCTCCGAAAGGTGAAGTAGCTGCTAAGACAACAGCTGAAGCCAAGCCAGAACTTGCTGCTCCTATAGAAGAGGTAAACCTTGCTGTTCTTTCTTTGGAGGATATTTTCGCCAAAACGAACGCTGAGCTTCCTTATGCTGGAAATATCAGAGTTTCTCTTCCATCCAAATCTTCAGACCCCATCAGCGTGAGTAAGTATAGAACAGGCTTTTTTGCGAGAGCTGGTGCTGATCAATTGACCTTATCGGCTGCAGATTTATCAGTGACGGAGGCTAATTTGTTTTCCGATTTGCCTTTCCGTCAGCAGGTCGGTAGATCTGTCAAGTCTCTTCACGTAGGAGATATTTTTGGTCCATTCTCTAAGTTTCTATGGTTTGTCGCCTGCTTGATCGCAACTTCATTACCGATCACAGGAACCTTGATCTGGTGGAATAAGCGTAAGAAAAAACCATCCAAGAAGAAGCAATCCAACCCATTGAAGAGCAAACAACAGGTGGCGGAAGTGGTTTAGATGTTTTTTTTAAACCGCTAAGATCACAGAGGATAACGCAGAGAACGCAACTTAGAGTTGTCCTGCTTCTCCAGAAGCTGGACTGACAATGTTTATTCTACCGCTTTTGGGCTGCGGTTGAATAGCGCGGGGTTTTAACCCTGCGTTTCAGAATCGTATAAGTTTTATTGTTTTGGCCGAATAGACGTCAATGGAGAAGTGGAAGTCCCGCTAAAACCAGTTGATTTTAATCTCTCCCAGAAATTAGATATCGATCGTGCCTTTGGCACTCAATCGATTCCTTCATCGAATTTCTAACCCAGAATTGCATTCTGGGCTTATACTGGCCTTGCCGTTGGCAAGGATTCTAGAGAAATGTTACAATCTGCCTAAATGACTTCATTGGTTTTGATAATTAAACGTTGGAATTGAATCCATTCCTAAAATGTCCCCATAATCCTGAAGACCAAGCATTTTAGCATAGTTTAGATCTTTCATTGCTAATTCTAGTTCTCCTGTTTTAGAATAATAAATATATCTAATATAGAAGTTTGTAGGGTTTGATGGATTTAGTTGAATTGCTTTATTCACGTCGTCTAATGCTTCTGAGTATTCAAATAATTGGATTTTCGATAAGGCAATATCTCCAAATAGAGTTGACTTGATTTCAATCGATCTTAAGTTATCCAATTCAAGTGCTTTATTGAAATCATCCAAAGCACCATAATAATTGTGAAGCCCATTTTTTAGCTGTCCTCTAGAATAAAATATTCCAGCATCAAACGAATCTAATTCTATAGCCGTATTTAAGTCATTTAATCCTTCCAGTCCAGATTTAATTTCTCCTCTTAAATGATATGCAGTTGTATATTCTGGATCAATAACTATAGCTTTATTAAGGTAGTTTATGGCATCCAGTCTCTGGTTAGGTAGGATTGACATGTATGAAGCCCTCAAAACGTATGAAGGAGGGTAATCTGGATAATCTGTAATTACTTCGTCTATTATTTGAAATGCCATTTCATAATTTTTTTCTAAACCATATTTTCTTGCTTCATCCAAGCGATCCTGAATCATTGATTCAGTTATCTTGGGCTGACAAGAAAAAAATAATGTGAAAATCAAGGCGTATAAAAGAGCGGATTTTTTCATCAAAAATAAATGTAAGTTGCCTGAATTGGACACTCAAAAATCTGAATAATTAGTGAATAAAATATGCTTTAAGAAATTTCATATGCTTGATTATATTTTGCCTTTTCAATACTCGGAATTCTAAGGGCTGAAAGCCATGGCAAATGGAGATCGATATAGTGACAAGTCCTGAACCGGCAAAATAAGGTTTCTTAAAAACTTTAAGAGAATATTAAGCCTCAGAATTACCGACCTTAGATTGAATTGCTAACTTTTGCATAGTAATTAAAAAAAATCTGGCTTGACAAAGAGGGATGAGATTACAATTAATGATCAGTTCCACGGAAGGCTAATTAATACTAAGTTGTGCTCTCTGCGAAAACTCCGTCGCCTTTGTGGTTAAAAAAGACTCAATCATGAGAATTCTAGTCGTAGAAGATGAACCGGGTATTTCCAGCTTTTTAAAACAAGGCTTGGAAGAGGAATCCTATGCAGTAGATGTGGCCGAAAATGGTGAAAAAGGGCTTCAACTTGCGCTAAGTGGAGATTATGCTCTTTTGTTGCTGGATTGGATGCTGCCTTTGAGAAGTGGAGTGGAGGTCTGCAGGGAATTTCGCAAGCAGTTTTCAGATACTCCTGTCATTTTTCTCACAGCAAAAGACACCGTGGATGAAACGATCATTGGTCTGCAATCCGGGGCGAATGACTACATCAAAAAACCTTTTCACTTCGAAGAATTGTTGGAAAGAATTAAAGTTCAATTGCGAGCTAAAGGCGGCTCTGAGGAAAAATATACATTAGGCCCGATTACACTTTACACAGATAGACATCAGGTATTCAAAGGAGAGGAGCCAATCCAGTTGACGCAAAAAGAGTTTGCGTTGCTGGAATATTTGATGAAAAACAAAAATCAAGTTTGCCGACGCACGCAGATCATTGAGGAAGTTTGGGACATTCATTTTGATTACAATACAGGTGTGATTGATGTTTTTATGAATTCACTCAGGAAAAAACTGCATTTCAATACCAATGAGGATTACATACAAACCGTACGGGGAATAGGATATATCGCCAAGGATTTATGATAGTTTCCTACAAAGAACGCATAGCACGTCGACTTACTTTAGTCACAGCTTTGATTGTACTCATTGTGTTTGCGATTATATATCTGGTGGTGGATTACACCGTGATCCAAAGCATAGATCGTGAGCTCAAGCTGGAGACGGACAAGCATGTAGGCCAGATTTTTTTGGTGAATGGGGAGATTCGCTTTGTGCATAAAGACGAGTGGCTGGAGCAGGAGCACAGCCAGATTCAGCTCAACCCGATTTTTATAGAAATAGTGGATATGCAGGGGAATTCCATGGATAGATCACCGAATCTTGGCGAAAATCACTTGAGTTTTTATCCTGATAGAAGGAAAAATCATGAGGCGTGGACGCTTAAAACTGGAAGTAGGGAAGTGCGGCAGATGCAGATTCCACTGAATCATGCTGGAAAGCAAGAGGGATTTATGCTTGTGGCCAAGTCATTTGAAGATGCCAGAGAACTGTTGACCAACCTCAGGAATATCTTAGTCATTCTCTATCCTGGAATCCTGATTTCCTTGTTTCTGGCCATGCGGTTTTTGGCGGGAAAAAGCATTCAGCCTATACAGAAGATCATTCAGAAGACCAATCTTATTTCCCAAAGCAATCTTAATGAGCGAATTGCTGTAGCTGAGCCAAACGATGAAATTGCCCAGCTTACTCGCTCGATCAATGAGTTGCTAGCCAGATTGGAACAGTCACTGATAAGGGAAAAGCAATTTACATCTGATGCATCTCACGAGTTGAGAACGCCTCTGTCTGTGATGCGGGGTACACTTGAAGTATTAATTCGTAAGCCTCGGACTTCGGAGGAATATGTGGAAAAAATCAAAATGGCATTGGGGAGTATAGATCGAATGTCAGAGATGATCGATCAATTGCTTTCGCTAGCGAGAGCTGGAAAGGGTAAAATGAGTAGGGAAGAAGTGGAGTTGGTTTCGTTTACACAGAATTTTGCGCAGCAATCCCAGAGAGAGTCTGGAAGGGCGATAGAATTCGATACCAATCTAGCAATTCCACTTTTTACGTTGGTCAATGAGAAGTCATTGCAGATGATTTTGAATAACCTTACCCAAAATGCGATTAAATACTCCGAGCCAGCTACTAAGATCCAACTGCAGGTAGGTAGTCATGAGGGAGCTCCATTTATTGTGATCAGAGATCATGGTAAAGGGATGACGAAGGAGTCCATGGATAAGGTTTTTGATCCTTTCTACAGAGAGATGGATGATGCTGGAGGTGCGGTTCAGGGTACTGGGCTAGGACTAGCTATAGTGAGAAAACTTGCTTTGGAATCTGACATACAGGTAGAAGTGGTAAGTGAAAAAGGTAAAGGGTCTGAATTTAGATTGATTTTTAGCCCAGAGATTTAAGGTAATCTTAAGGGAGTTTTTCGGGCGTTGCGAAGCCTTTAGGCCATTTTTGTAATTCAATTTTAACCCTTCGCATGTTAGATCGAATTATACGATGGAGTATTGGGCATAAGCTCATCATTTTCATTTTTATAGCCGCCTGGATAGGTTTTGGTGTCTTTGCGCTTAGCAACCTTCCCATAGGGGCGGTGCCTGATATCACGACCAACCAGGTTCAGGTGATCACTACTTCCAGGAATCTGGCGACAGAGGACGTGGAGAAATACCTGACTTATCCCGTGGAGCTGGAGATGGCAAATCTTCCCGGTGTCGTCGAAATCAGGTCTATTTCTAAGTTTGGACTTTCGGTGGTAACCATAGTTTTCGAGGATAAATTGGGTACATACCTTCCTCGGCAACTTATTGCGGAGCGGATCAAAATGGCTGAAGAAAGTATTCCTAAAGGGTTTGGTACTCCGATAATGGGTCCGATCTCTACAGGTCTGGGAGAGATTTTTCAATATGTGATCGATGTAGAACCTGGCTACGAAAGCGAGTATTCTATCACTGATCTGCGTACGATTCAGGATTGGGTAGTGCGCCGACAGCTTTCGGGAATTGAAGGAGTAGTAGAAGTAAATACCTGGGGTGGATTTCTGAAGCAATATGAAGTTGCCATCAATCCCGAGCGATTGAAGGGAATGCAGATTGATATTGCAGAGGTGTTTCATGCGATGGAAAAGAACAACTCCATTGCTGGCGGAGGGTATATAGAAAAGACAAATGAAAGCTTTTTTATTCGAGGCGAAGGCTTGGTTTCTAGCTTGGAGGATATAGGAAATATTGTTGTGGATGTGAGGAATGGTTCTCCTATATACATCCGTGATATCGCTGAAGTCGGCTTTGGACATGCGAATAGATTTGGGGCAATCACAGCAAACGGCGAGGGGGAAAAAGTTCTGGGTCAGGTGATGATGCTGAAAGGCGCAGATTCCAAAGGAACCATAGATCGAGTGAAAGAACGCTTGGAAGAAATGAAGTCTTCTCTGCCAGAAGGGATTATCATAAACGGCTTTTTGGATCGCTCAGAATTGATCGATAAGACCACATTCACTATTGCTGAAAACCTGATTTTGGGTTGCCTGATTGTGGTTTTTGTGGTGGTTTTGCTATTGGGTAATTTCCGATCTGGTTTGGTGGTAGCATCTGTGATTCCGCTGAGTTTGCTTTTTGCTTTGGCTATGATGTACATCTTCGGAGTCGATGCCAACTTGATGAGTTTGGGCGCGATTGACTTCGGTATTATCATCGATGGAGCAGTGATTATAGTGGAATTCATAGCTTTCCAATTCACCCGATCTGATCATCAATTAGCAGGGCTTTCCAAAGCTCAGAGACAAGAAAAGAAAGATGAGATTTCATTTACCGGTGCTTCCAAAATGATGCACTCGGCGATTTTTGGGCAGATCATCATCATCATCGTTTTTATCCCGATTTTATCGCTGACGGGCGTAGAGGGCAAGATGTTTCGGCCAATGGCTGAAGTGTTCTCTTTTGCCTTGATCGGTGCAATGATTCTAGGTTTGACCTATGTGCCTGTAGTTTCAGCTCTTTTCCTTAAGACTACACCGCCTGGCCCAAAGAATGTTTCCACAAGAATCATCAACGGGTTGAATAAAATTTATGAGCCGGCGATCACTTGGGCTTTGGATCATACCAAAGTTGTGCTGATTTCCGCATTTGGACTATTGGTAGGTACAATCTTGATTTTTTCTACCATGGGTTCCGAGTTTGTGCCTACGCTAGATGAGGGGGATTTTGTGATTCAGCCATTTTTGAAAACAGGAACTTCACTAAGTAACACGGTGGAAACGGTCACGGAGATTGAGAAAATCTTGAAGGAATTTCCAGAGGTGAATCAGATAGTAACAAGAATAGGTGCGGCTGAGATACCAACAGATCCCATGTCCATGGAGGAAAGTGATGTGATCGTGACCTTGAAACCGAGATCTGAATGGACTACGGTGGAGACCAAGGATGAGCTAGCTGACAAATTCAAAGAAGCGCTGGAAGTGATTCCGGGGATGGAGTATGAGTTTACACAACCTATAGAAATGCGTTTTAATGAGCTGATCACGGGTGTTCGGGCAGATTTGGCGATCAAGGTTTTCGGAGAGGATCTGGATGTGTTACTTAGTACTGCTCAGGAAATTGAAGCTGCAATTCAGGGTGTAGAAGGAGCAGCAGATATTATTTTGGAAAAAGTGGATGGTCTTCCACAGATGAAGATTGAATACAACCGAGGTAAAATCGCCAAGTTCGGATTGAATATTTCTGACCTGAATGAGGTTGTTACGATGGGTTTTGCAGGCATGACAGCGGGCAAAGTCTTCGAAGGCGAAAAGCAATTTGACTTAGTGGTGAGATTTGCGGAGCCTTTCCGCAAGGATATTAAAAATCTGGAGCAGGCTTCAATCCAACTTCCAAATGGCGGCTCGGTGCCACTTTCTGAATTGGCTACCATCAGCTACACCAAAGGCCCTTCGAAGATTTCCCGTGACAATACCAACCGTCGAGTAGTGATCGGAGTGAATGTTAGAAATCGTGATTTGCAGTCAGTGGTGGATGATATTCAAGCGATTGTTGCTAACGAGATAGATCTTCCTGAAGGGTATAGAGTGGATTACGGAGGTCAATTTGAAAATTTGCAACAGGCTAGAAACAGGTTGATGATTGCCGTTCCGATTGCTTTATTCTTGATTTTCGTACTGCTTTATTTTGCTTTTTCTTCTACGCAAGATGCGCTGATGATTTACTCTGCCATTCCACTTTCTGCGATAGGAGGAATACTACTACTTTGGGCTCGGGACATGCCATTCAGTATTTCAGCTGGTGTGGGATTCATAGCACTTTTCGGTATAGCTGTGCTAAACGGCATCGTATTGATCGAACATTTCAAATCCATGGAATCACATTATATCAACATCAAGGATCTAGTTATCAAAGGTGCCAAAGAGCGTTTGAGGCCAGTTTTACTGACTGCTTCGGCGGCGGCTCTGGGTTTCTTACCTATGGCGATTTCGAATTCTGCAGGAGCTGAAGTGCAGCGTCCTCTTGCCACGGTAGTCGTGGGAGGATTGATTTCTGCTACTTTCCTGACTCTGATCGTGCTGCCAGTATTGTATGTTTTGTTTAAAAGTAAATCAGGATCGTCTTCTTCCTCTTCCAAAAAAGTCCTGACTTCTTTGGTGTTTATTTCCATGGTTTCTTTTGCTGCAAAGGCGCAGGAAACTCCACTTACTCTGGAGCAGGCTGTTGAGATTGGATTGGAGCGAAATCTTACGTTGCAAGCAGCTGACAAGTCGCTGGAGATGGCTAATGCCAAAATCGGCCAAGGTTGGAATCTAGCCAAAACCAATGTCTATTATGCTGAAGATAAAAATGACATAGCCGAAAATGGAATCTATAACCGGAAGTGGGGACTAAGTCAAAGTATGGCTTTTCCATCACTGTATGGAGCGCAGAAAAATGCGTTGGAAGCAGGAGCAGAGATGCAGCTTAGCCAGTTTGAACTGGAAAAGCGAAGGCTGGAAGGAGAAATTAGCAAGGCATTTATTGAAGTGAGGTATTGGCAGGAATTGATAGAAAACTACGATTACCTGGATTCGCTTTATGCTGAGTTTTCCCGTGCCGCTACTCGGAAGTTTGAAACGGGTGAAAGTAATTACCTGGAGAAACTGACAGCTGAAGGCAAGCGTCAGGAGATTGGATTGAAGAAATCTGAAGCGAATGAAAATTACCTGATGGCATTGGATCAACTGAAGCTGGTCTTAAACTGGGAAGGGGAGCTTGAGCTGGCTGACGAGGAGATTGATTTGGATATTTCATTGATGGAAGATTGGTCATCACACCCCGGCGTGGAGTACTATGAAAGTGCGGTGAGTCAATCTGAATATCAGATTCAGACCGAGAAGAGAAAACTCCTTCCAGATATCAATGTAGATGTGTTTCGTGGTACAAACCCAGGTGCCAATGCCAAGGTGTATCCAGGGTTTCAGGCGGGAATTTCCCTTCCTCTGTTTTTTGGAGCGCAAAAATCCCATGTGAAAACCAGCGAATTTCAGCAGCAAAAAATTCAGCTTGAAGCTGAGCAGTATAGAAATCAGCTGGAAAATCGGGCGCAGCAGCTTCATCGCCAATTGGATCAAAACATTCGTGTGATAAATTATTATGAATCCGAGGGCAAAACACTTTCCATGCAAATCCTCGAACAAGCTCAGCGATCTTACCAAGAAGGAGAAATCGATTTTCTCCAGTATGTGCAACTGATGGAGAATTCTAGGACGATTACACTACACTACCTGCAAAGCAAATTTGCATATCAACAAACTATTTTGGACATCAACTACCTTCTGAACTGATGAAATCGAGCATAACTCAAAAAACTCCCATTGGGGTGATTTTCCACCAAGCGAGATTCTCCCGAAGAAAAATCGGGACAGGCTATTTGGCCCTTGAAAAACAAATTATAAACAGATGAAAAATTTCCCTATAAAATCACTACTGAACGCTACACTATTAGCGAGCAGTCTCTTATTCTTTCAATGCAATGGATCTAGCGATGCAGGATCTGACGGTGTAGAAGTGGAAGCTGGAACATCTACTGGCCCTTTTATCACTGTTTCCCAAAAGCAATTTGAGACGATGAGAATGACTTGGGGTAGCCCGAAATTGGAGGAGTTTTCTGAAGGTCTTTCTGTACAAGGCATGGTGAAGGTTCCTGTGGAAGGAATTCAGGAGATTTCGGCTTACTTCGGTGGCTATGTAAGTGGCTTGAATAAATTGGAAGGACAACCTGTCCGTAAAGGCGAGGTGCTTTTCTACTTGGAAAATTCTGATTTCATCCGCCTACAGCAAGAATTTCTGGAGGCAAACAGTCAGTTAAATTACTTGCAGGCAGAGTATGAGCGACAAAAGACCTTGTATGGAGAGAAGATATCGTCTCAGAAGAATTACCTGAAAGCTGAAGCAGACTATCAGGGGACCAAAGCCAAGGCTGAGAGTTTGAAACGTCAGTTGGCGCTGATCAATATTAATGCTGATCAATTGAAGCCTGAAAATATCCGCTCCAAAGTGCCGGTTCTTTCACCGATATCAGGTTTTGTCGATGGGATTCATCTGGTGCAAGGGTCATTTCTGGCAGTTGCTGGGAAGGCTATGACTCTGATCAGCAAAGAGCATATGCATATAGAGTTGGTGATTTTCGAGAAGGATGCTTCTCATATTCACCAGGGACAAAAGGTGCAAGTGTCCATTCCTGACCTACCGGGTAGGACTTTGATTGCCGAGGTGTTTGTAGTGGGTCAGTCGATCAATAATGAGCGACAGATTAACGTGCATGCGCATTTGCCAAATGAGGAAGAAGAGGAATTGCTTTTTCCTGGGATGTTTGTGGAAGCAAAGCTGATGCTTGATCCCAAAGAAGCTTGGGTAGTTCCTGCGACTTCGGTGATTGTGTCAGAAGGCGAAAGTTATGTATTGGTGCAGCGGGAGAAGACTGAGACTGGATTTAAGTTGGAGAAAATAGCTGTGAAAACCGGCTTAGAAAGCGACGAAATGATAGAGCTCTTGCCAAATGAAGCCTTGGATGAGAATACGGTGATCCTGACTCATGGTGGGTTTAATCTGCTACCTTAAGAGGAGCTTATTTACTATGGAGTTGGCGCAGGATGCACAATTACGAGCTTTGTCATATCCTGCGATTCGTACTCTTTGAAATAGAATTTGGTCTTTGAGGAAACAGACCGGGAACAAAGAGATTGAGTCCTCATTATGGTTAAATAGGGTTCATTGAAAAGTATCAAGTGGTTGATTTTGCTAAATTAACCTTTCCAAAAGATGGTGGTAGCACTAAAGAAGGATTGATGAAATTTTATATAAATGATAAGGAAGTAGATGTGACTTTACTAAGTTTCAACGCTGGTCTCAATTATGGTAGATTTAACTATGAAGGATTAGTGATTGATAACTACGTAATCTCACTTACTGAAATGGAGTTTATAGAGATCGTGGAGCAGGAATACAACCGGGTTAGAGATGAGATTAAACTTGATGATGAAAGTCAAAATGAGACTTCCGAATTTTCGGTAATACAATATGGGTCAATTGAAAGGTTAATTAGTAGTAAACAGGCACTTCAGGATGTTACTATAAGTTATTTGGATCGCTTTCTTTTCGGGGATTTGTTTCCGCAGGTTGAAAGTGCGATTTATGTGATTAACAGTACCGAAATGGTATCAGCTGTGAATGGTATGATTGAGATTTCAGGAAGAACTTTTCGGAAATAATTGATCTAATGCTTAGGTATACATCCATAAGAAAAAGTGGGTTATATGCTCAGGCTTATTTTTAGAATATCTTCTCACTAGTTACAGTATGCCTCAATGCCATGCGAGTGCTGTAAGCGAGTCATGCTTAATGCGCTGTGATTTAGTGTTTTTTGAACTGAAATTCATTCATTAATAAAGATCTAGTAATCCCCCTTTGCCCGCATAAGATTACTTTTGGTAAATTGTATTCTCACATTTTACTTTTCAAATTTTTATTTAATACTATGTTTAAGAAATCGATCATTTGGGCGACTTTGGCAGTATCACTGTTTCATTCAGCGACGGTAAGTGCTCAGGATTACAAAACCGAAAACGTTATTTTAATCACGCTGGATGGGATGAGATGGCAGGAAGTATTTACCGGTGCAGATTCATTGCTGGTAGATGATACTGGGATGATCGAAACCCCAGGTTCCTTATTGCCAGATTTTTGGGATGTAAACCCTTTGAAGAGAAGAGAAATGCTATTTCCTTTTTTATGGAATACCATTGCCAAAGAAGGTCAAATCTACGGGAACAGGGCTTTTGGCAACAAGGTAAATAACCAGAACACCATGTGGTTTTCTTACCCTGGCTACAATGAATTTTTGAGTGGCTTTGCAGACGACAAGCGGATTACCAGCAATGATAAAATGAATAATCCCAACAAAACGATGTTGGAATATCTCAATGAAATGCCTGAGTATAATGGTAAAGTGCTGGCTTTTGGTTCGTGGGATGTGTTCCCTTATATCGTCAATGAGGAAAGGAGTGGAATACCTGTGAATGCCGGTTTTGACATAGCCCAAGGAGATGATCTGAGTCCGGAAGAGTTGCTGACCAATAAGATGCAAAGTGAGATTAGAGGTCCATGGGGTGGGGTAAGATTGGATGTGTTTACGCAGAATTATGCTATGGCAGCGTTGAAAAATCAGAAGCCAAAGGTCATGTATATCTCCTATGGAGAGACTGATGACTGGGCGCATGAAAACCACTACGATCAGTACATCTGGTCAGCCAAGCAGACAGATGCCTACATCAAAGAAATATGGGATTTCGTGCAGTCAGATCCACAATACAAAGACAAGACTACTTTGATTATTGGTACAGACCATGGGCGTGGTACCACTAAAACCAGTTGGAGAGGTCATGGTTCTTCAATTCATAATGCGGGTGAAATTTGGCTTGCTGCTATTGGGCCTGATACGCCTGCTTTGGGAGAAGTGAAGTCCGATGGTCAATTGCAATCTGCTATGGTCGCTAGGACTGTATTCAAATTGCTTGGTTTGGAATACCCTGATGAGAAAGCAGCTCCAGTAATAAAGGAAATGGTGAAATAGTGTATTAGGCATATCGAAAAAAAGAGTCCGAATTAAGTAATTCGGACTCTTTTTATGTCAACTTATCACCCTTACTGAGGCATCACCAACTCCAATACTTTTCCGTCTTTCTCTGGATACTGTGCTTTTTTTGCTGTCATTTCTGCGGATAGGACTTCCATCATCATTTTGAGTTGGGTGGGATTTGATTCTGCCAGATTCTCCCTTTCAAATGGGTCAGTTTTTAGGTTGAAAAGTTCATAGATAGGTTCACCTTTTACGGAATAGTGATAGACCACTTTCCAGTCTGATTTTACCAAGCTGCTGAAGTAATTTGAACGATGATCTCCGTGTGGGAAATGATTTAAAAACAGTTCGTCTCTGTTAGTATTTTGCTTAGCATTTAGCTGAGTCTGAAGAGGGAAACCATCTATGCTATGTCCTTCTGGATTTGGAATGTCGACCAGCCAAGTCAGCGTAGGAAACATGTCTATGATGGTTCCTAATTGTCCTTGAATCGTATTTTGAGCTATGGGTAATTTTAATTGGTTTGGCGCACTAGCATTCGGACTGACCCAAGCAGCGATAAAAGGCACTCGCATACCACCTTCCCAGTGATTTCCTTTTTTGCCTTTTAGCGGGGAAGAACTGCTGTAATCATTTTCTATAGGTAAGGGTGCATCTGAACCATTATCGCCTAAAAATAGAATCAGTGTATTTTCTCCTAAACCAAGCTTCTTCACATGTTGCATGATGTCGCCCAGAGATTTATCAATCCCCTCTATTAGCGTAGCGTAAGCCTGAGCTTTTTCCGGCATTCCGGAATCCTTATACTTTTCCGCAAAGCGGGGGTCAGAATAAAAAGGCGCATGCACTGCATAATGTGCCATATTCAGAAAGAAAGGTTTCCCTTCCTCCTTTGCCAGCGTGATGGCTGCATTGGCTTCCAGCGTCAAAGCCTCCGTCAGAAATATGTCTTGCCCATGGTATTTTTCTAGTCCAGGAACCGCTCGCGTTTTATTTCCCCCTGTGTGCCCAAAGGCTTCCGTACCCAAATAACTTCCAGGCTGCCCGATGGAGCTTCCTCCAATGTTGATGTCAAAACCCAGGTTCAGCGGGTCTTCTCCCTCGCTGTTGAATGGCCCAAAATGAGCTTTTCCTACGTGTATGGTTTTGTAGTTATTTTGCTGTAAAAGCTTGGGAAGAGTCACCGAGTTTTTGGTGAGTCCTTTCCAATTCCAATCTTCCGGACCAAATTCTGTTTTGTTGTTTTCCTCAGATCTGATCCAATTAGTGACGCCATGTCGAGCGGAGTTTTGGCCTGTGAGAATCGAGGTTCGGGAGGGTGAACATACCGAATGGGCATAGAAATTAGCAAAGCGAATACCTTGTCTGGCCAGTATCTCCATGTTTGGAGTGGTGTAAAACTTATTCAATGGATAGCTAATTGCTTTGCCATTTTCATCGGTGAGAAACGGTACCGAAGTGTCCATTAGGCCCATATCATCTACCAAAAACACTATGATATTAGGAGGAGATATAGCTTTTTTCTTGCTGGCAAATGCGGTGATGAAAATCATCAGCATCGAAAGGGATGACAGGTATATCGTCAGTTTTAATTTATTCATTTCTTTGAATTGATTTCCTAAGGACTTAAATACCAAGGTACAAAATTTGCCCACTCAGGCTTAAGTAAAAAGCTCTGATAATGTTCACTTGACTATTTTAAATTTTAGGAACGGGTACGCTTCTGAATCAACAATCCCATGATTGTTTCTCACTGAATGCTACTTTGTTCATCCGATTAACGCGAGAGAGGTAGTTGGATTAAACTTCTACTTTAAAAATCTCTCCATGAACTCTTCCCGGTAAGTCCTGCCGATTGGAAGAACTGTGTCGCCGATGAGGTGAACTTGATTACCACTGAGTTTGATAATTTTGTGGATGTTCACCACGTAAGATTTATGAATTCTATAAAAATCTCCTTCACCCAAAATTTCTATCCATTTCTTCATGGGTTCAGAGGAAAGATGCTTTTTATCTAACATATATACCTCACAGTAATCCCCATCAGCGGCGAGATGAATAATGTCTTTAAATGCTATACGGACATATTCATAGCCAATTTTGATGAAATGTTCTTTTTTAGAATGAGTTAGACCATCTGTATTTCCTCTTACTTTTCCCACGGCTTTCACAAATCGCTCAAATGAAAAAGGCTTGAGTAAATAGTCTACCACATCAAGTTCATATCCATCCAGTGCATATTCCGAATAGGCAGTGGTCATAATCACCTGAGGCTTATTAGATAGGCTTTTTAGAAATGAAATACCGGAGAGCTTGGGAAGATTGATGTCCAAAAACATCAGATCTACCGATTCTTCCTTTAGAAATTCCATCGCCTGAATAGCATCTCCAAAGGTGGCGACCAACGTCAGAGATCCAAAATCTGCTATATATTTCTTGAGGATTCGTTGGGCAGGCTGCTGATCTTCTACGATGATACATCTCATGTTTTGCTCAGTTTGATTTTCAGACTGACAAAAAACTCATCCGCAGTTTGATTTATTTTCAATTCATATTGCTCAGGGTATAGCAAATTGAGTCTTTTCTTTACGTTTTCCAGGCCGATGCCATGCTGCTCTGAACTCATCGGAAGGTAATTGTTTTGGCAGATAAAGGTAAGTTCTCCACGCTCATTCACCGTAACTGAAATAGCTATTTTGATTTGATCGGACTGTCCCGACTGACTATGTTTGAAGGCGTTTTCTACAAAAACATTTAAAATCAATGGAGCTATTTTATACTCATCATCAATGTTTTTGGTGACAAATTCCACAGATCCTCTTCCCTCTATTTGCAGTTCATATAGTTGGATGAAGTTGAGTAGATGATCAATTTCCTTAGTCAGTGATACAGTGGATTCTCTGCATTCATACAGCATATAGCGAAGCACGCCGCTCAGTCCCAAGATAATTTCGGGTGTTTTGGGAGACTGCTCTACTGCATATGAATAGAGATTGTTAAGATTATTGAATAGAAAATGAGGATTGATCTGAGAGTTGAGGAAGGATAGCTCGCTTTCCTTGACCATAATTTTAAGTTCGTCCAGTTCTCGTTGTCTCTGAATAGCATCCCAGGCGATTTTCGTTCCTGCCAGTGCAACCAATACAGACAGGATCTTTCCACTGCTTAATAATACTCCCTTTAGATCTGCCAATCTTGTGTCAGGGAAAATAAATGGGTCAATTAAAAATTCCTCGATGAACAGCACAGCTGCAAGGACAAGCAGAGTAGATAGCCCAAATTGTAAGTATTTTTTTCTGTAAAAAAGCTTAGGCAAAAACACATAACTAATCAGCAGATTTGCCCAGACATAGTTTGTGAAAAACCAAAGTTGATACCAATAAAGCTCGTATTTCAACTGCCCCTTTTCATGATCCATAATCACAAAGTGGAACACAAGCAGATGTATGATGAGCTGAAAGATCCATTCCTTTTTTACAGACTTATGTTGAGTTGCGATCGAATCCATAAATCAAATTAACTCCTGAAAAACATTATTAATCTATCAAGTCGGTAAACAGCCGTATTTTACCGACAAACGACAAAGTGAGAGGATTTTTGTTGTTTGTCGGGAAAGTCTGGTCGTTCAACGGTTTTGTTTTTTCTGGCAGCATTTGCTTCCCTATTTTAAGCTAATTAAACCCGCTGCACTATGAAATACATGCTTATTTGGATCTTATTTTTTGGTTTGGGTATTACTTCTGCCTATTCACAAGGTATTGAAGTTACCGGAAAGGTAGTAGATGCCAAGAGCCAAAGCCCTATAGAATTTGCGACTATCAAACTGTTGAATAGCGCCTCGGGACAGATGATCGCCGGCACTACCACCTTAGCAAACGGGAACTTGCTACTTTCTACTGAAAACAAGAATTTCTCTGTAGAAGTGAGTTTTATAGGATTTATCACACAGCAAATCAAGGAGTTTGAGGTTGTGAATAATCAAGTCAATCTGGGGACAATCTCCCTAGAGCAAGACACAAAGCAGATGAGCGAGGTGGTAGTTCAGGGGCAAAGATCTACGACTGAATTTCAACTGGATAAGCGAGTGTTCAATGTAGGGCAGGATCTGAGTAGCACAGGTGCCAGCGCCTTGGACGTGTTGAATAATGTGCCTTCTGTGACAGTGAATATAGAAGGGCAAATCCTTCTTCGTGGGACAGGAGGAGTTCAGATTTTGATCAATGGCAAACCTTCAGTTCTTACCAATGACGGTGGAAATGCGCTGGGTACGTTGACTGCCGATATGATTGAGAAAGTCGAGGTGATGACCAATCCCTCAGCCAAATACAATGCGGAAGGTACTTCTGGGATTATAAATATTGTTTTGAAAAAAGAGGAGAAAAAGGGTGTGAATGGATCTGTCTCCCTAAATACCGGGGTACCTAACAACCATAGCTTGGGTTTTAGTCTCAATAAGCGCACGGAGAAGTTCAACCTCTTTAGTCAAATAGGAGTGGGTAAGCGAACTATGCCCGAGGATTTTGAGACGATTAATAGAAATTCCAGCACTGGTGCCGAAGTGCGAAGTGTAGGGGAAGTAGAGAAGAACGAGAAATTTTTCAACCTGATATTGGGTACTGATTATTACTTCAATGACAAAAACGTAATTACGGTTTCTGGAAATTATGCCATGGAGATTGAATCAGAGAATTCCACAGGTAATTTCAGTACCTATAGTGGGCAAGGCGCACCGCTATCAGGCTGGCAGCGGAAGGAAAATACGGAAGCGACCAATCCTAAATGGCAATATGAAATGCAGTATAAAAGTGACTTTTCCGAGGAAGAGGAACATTTTCTACTGATCAGTGCTATAGGTAGTTCCTTTGCCAAAGATCAATCTTCCACCTTCGTCAATCGACCTTCCTTTGGCGAGGATGCCCAATCCGGTGAGCAGTTGAGTGACAACGATTTTAGCCAAGCGGAATACACTTTCCAGGCGGATTATACACGTCCAATTGCCGAGAAGTTTACCTTGGAGACTGGCGGGCAATATTTCATTAATGAAGTGAAAAACGATTATTCCATTGCTGCCTTAGAATCAGGGGTATGGGTGGTCAATCCGGCTCTTTCCAATAATTTCTTCTATAAGCAAAAAGTATTGGGAATCTACGGGACGGGTGCATATGAAGCAGATAAGTTTGGTTTGAAGTTGGGGCTGAGAATGGAAAACACCGACATTCATACGCTGTTGGAGGAAACAAATGAGGAGAATAGTCAGAATTTCACCAACCTATTCCCTACCGTTCATGCATCCTATAAGGTTGCCAAAACCTTTTCTGTACAGGGAGGCTATTCCAGAAGAATCTCCCGGCCTAGGTTCTTTGACCTGAATCCATTTTATAATATAAGAAACACGTATAGCGTGTCTACCGGTAATCCAAATCTGCTGCCTGAATACACAGATAGCTATGAGGTGACGGGTATTTTGGATCATTCATTATTTTCTCTTAGCGCGTCCGTATATCATCGCTACATCACGCAAACAATAGAGGATGTGACGATTTTTGAAGACAATATCAACATCACCAAGCCGATGAATATTGGAACCAATAATGTCACAGGACTGGAGATCAATGGTAAAATGACGCCTACAGATTGGTGGTCATTGAGCACAGATTTCAATTACAATTATTTCGATAGATCAGGTACTTACGAGTCCACACCTTTCGGCTTTCAATCGAACCAATGGACAGGACGCCTGACCAATAAGTTTAATTTACCGGCGGACTTTACCTTGGAAGTGGTCGGTGATTACAGATCTTCCTATAAGACATTTCAGCGAAGCATCAGCGGATATGCTATGGCAGATATCGGCATCCGCAAGAAAATTGTGAAAGGTAAAATCATCGTGAATCTTAGCGTACGAGATGTGTTTGCTACCAGAGTTTCGGAGAGTGAGATACTAAATCCTGATTTCTACCAATACAATTTCCGACAGAGAGGTCGCTTTGTGACATTTGGAGTAAGCTATGGGTTTGGAAAGGGCGAAGCTATGGAGTTCAGTGGAGGTAGAAGAAGATTCTGATCTGCCAGATGAAGCTCAATGCATCCAAGTCTGTGTTCATCCATTTTCTAAGCATTTTATGCCCTGCGGGGTAGATCGAAACTTCGTGATATTATTTCTGACCAGGTGTTAAAAGTTGATACCGATAGGAGTCTGAGAACCAAATTGCATGAATTGGGTTACAAGAAAATCCAAGCCCAAGTGGGCTTGGTTTTTTTAATTTTTGGGAAGCGGAAAGAATAAAACCATTTTTATTACGTCACCTAAGACTGTTCCAACCCAGGTGAGCTGTATGAAAAGTTGATGTCAACTAGTACACTGGAGCAATAAAATCCTGATTTCTTACTTGTTTTTCTGGAAGCCAGGTTGTCAAGTGTGGTAGAGTAAATAGGCTTTCTGTTGATAGACAACACATGGTTTATCTGTATTCGTGCGGGTAGGTAGCTTTTTGTATTATTTTATCCTTAACCCATCGATAATCTCATTACTCTCAGTTTTTACAAATTCCATGGCGCAATGTGCTTTTTAATCTAGTATATGGTCTTTCCTGAGCTAGGAGGATGGTACCTCGATTGACTTTTTTTCCAGCTTCCAAGAGTCTACCTTGAGGGTAATAAACCCAACTCAAAATGAAGAAGTCGATCTCATTTATCCTGCTTTTCTTTTCGTTATTGTCCCTCCAAGCTCAGCAAAAATCATGGATGCTTGGGCCTTTTCTTAGACCTGAAGCTGCCAAGCCTATTGTTGCTCCACTTAGTACAACGACCTTCGTAGATCCGATGACTGGCAAAACTGTAGCTTGGGAATCCATGGCTACATTTAATCCGGCTGCAATAGCTAGAAATGGTGAAGTGTTTGTGCTCTACCGGGCGGAAGAAAAACTGGGAGAAAAAGAAATTGGAGGGCACACCTCCAGAATTGGTTTGGCCACCTCAGCAGATGGTTTTAGCTTTTGAGCGGGAGCCTGAACCGATTTTTTACCCAAAAGATGATAATCAAAAGGAATTTGAATGGACTGGAGGGACTGAGGATCCCCGAATCATAGAAACTAAAGAAGGACTTTATGTCTTGACCTACACGCAGTGGAATCGGGATGTGCCAAGGCTTGCCGTCGCCACATCAAAAGATCTGCGAAATTGGGAAAAACATGGGCCGATTTTCAAAGATTGGAAGGATGGAAAATACCATAACGCAGAATCTAAGTCTGGAGCTATAGTTACTGAACTGAAAGATGGAAAGTTGACAGCGGCTAAAATAGATGGTAAATACTGGATGTATTACGGGGTTCCACACATTTGGCTGGCTACTTCTGAAGATTTGATTCATTGGCAGCCAGTAGAGAATCATGAGGGAAATCGAGTGCCGGTACTCAGTCCACGTGCAGGGTACTTTGATTCATGGTTGGTAGAGGCAGGTCCTCCTCCAGTGTTGACCAAAGATGGTATCGTAGTGCTCTACAATGCTGGCAATTCCCAGCAAGTTGGAGTGAAAAATCTAGGAAATCGGGTCTATACGGGTGGGCAGGCACTTTTCTCTGCTACGGAGCCTTGGAAACTTCTGGATCGGGTAGAAACTCCCTTTATTCAACCAACACTCGATTTTGAAAAATCAGGGCAATACCCAGAAGGAACGACCTTTCTGGAAGGTTTGGTTTATTTCGAAGGCAAATGGTTGCTGTACTATGGAACTGCTGACAGTATGGTAGGTGTGGTATCTGCTGATGGGAATTGATATGAATAATTATTCAGGACTATAATCACTGATCGTACCTTTGGCACTCTTCCTTATTTCTGATTTTTACTACCCAGAATTTTATTCTGGGCATTTACTGTTAATGCCTTTGGCATTTCCGAAGTCTTACAAAATCTTGCCTAAGGCAAGACTCATGATAACCCAGAATGCAATTCTGGGTTGATTAGGCTAGAATTGTTTGGAGTGCCAACGGCACGATCGGTATTTCTTCTTGGGAACGCTGTCAGGAGCCTTACACTAGTAGGATACATTATCAGTTCCTGTATTTTCTCAACCTTCATTTTCGGCTACTTCATCCGTAGATTCGGCTTAGTAGATGAACTGATTTAGCGGGAGATTTGTAGAAACAAAAACCAAAGATTATGACAGATAGTAAAATAGCATTAGTGACTGGCGGAAGCCGTGGTTTGGGTATGGATATGGCGATTAATCTTGCCAAGAAAGGTATAGATGTAGTGATCACGTATTATACTAATAAAACTGCCGCCGATGAGGTGGTAGCTGAAATAGAGAAATTGGGAAGAACCGGGAAAGCCTTACAGTTGGATACCAGCGTGGTAAAGAGTTTTGATGGGTTTTTTGCGCAGCTTTCTGCCTATCTCAAGGAAGAGAAAGACGTTGAGACCTTTGATTTCCTGATCAATAATGCCGGAACGGGGATTTATACGCCCTTTTTGGAAACTACTGAAGAGCAGTTTGACGAAATGTCAAATATCCATCTGAAGGGAGTTTATTTCCTTTCCCAAAAAGCCGTCCCTTTCCTTGCAGATGGTGGTAGGATTATCAATATTTCTTCAGGATTGTCTAGGTTCAGCCTACCTAACTCCTCGGCCTATGGAGCCATGAAAGGTGGAGTGGATGTATTTACCAGGTACTTGGCTAAGGAACTAGCTTCACGTAAGATCACTGCAAACGTGGTAGCGCCGGGAGCGATTGCCACTGAGTTTGGTGGTGGTGAGAATCGGGATAATGAAAAGAAAAGAGCGCTTATATCCGGAGCGACTGCGCTAGGACGCGTTGGGGAGCCAGAGGATATTGGCGGTGTAGTAGCCTTTCTATGCTCTGAGGATTCCCGATGGATCAATGGTCAGCGTATCGAAGTTTCAGGCGGAATATTTCTCTAGGAGCCGTGGAATATGGCTTCACAGACCACTTGATAGTGCAAGTTCCGATCTATGGGGTACAGACCAGAGGGGACTTGCGCTAACCTGAGAAAGGGTGGGGACTTGGCTGTTAGAACGGAGACTTTATGACAGTACAGGATACTTCTCTAATCCTTTTCTAAGTATTTTAGAAGCTATGAAGAATATCTCGACCTTTTCAAAACTGCTTTTTTGCCTTTTGCTCCTTATCAATACTACTGCTTTTGCGCAGCAGGATAAACCTAATATCATCTTCATCCTCACCGATGATCAGCGTTGGGATGCCTTAGGGTTTTCTGGAAATGACATTATCCAAACTCCCGAAATGGACAAGTTGGCTGAGCAGGGAGTTTACTTCAAAAATGCTTTTGTCACCACACCCATTTGTGCGGCCAGTCGTGCCAGTGTACTGACGGGACTTTACGAGCGAACTCATGGATATACCTTCGGGCAAGAGTTAAACGAGGGGTATGCTCAGAATTCCTATCCTGCTCAACTGAGAAAATTAGGTTATGAAACCGGCTTTTTTGGGAAGTTTGGAGTGAATTACCCAGGGTTCTCGAAGTTGTTTGACGTGAGTGATAGCTACGATAGAAATGGGAAATTCGACGATAGACGTGGGTATTTCTATAAGACTATTGATGAGGATACAGTCCATTTGACTAAGTATACTTCCCACCAAGCGCAGGAATTTATCAAGAATCAATCGTCGGAAAAGCCGTTTATGCTTTCGCTGAGTTTCTCGGCTCCACATGCACATGACTCTGCTAAAGATCAGTATTTCTGGTCGTCTGATGTGGATCATTTGTATGAAGATGTGACCTTTCCAAAACCGCTTTTGTCGCAACAAAAATACTTCGATCAGCAGCCCGATTATGTGAAAGAAGGGGAGAACCGCACACGCTGGCATTGGAGATATGATACACCTGAGAAATACCAGAAGAGTATGAAGGGGTATTACCGGATGATCTCGGAAGTGGATAGTGAGATCGGTAAAATCAGAAAGACGCTTGCCGAAAAAGGGATGGATAAAAACACGGTAATCATCTTCATGGGTGATAATGGCTACTTCCAAGGTGAGCGACAACTGGCTGGAAAATGGCTGATGTATGATAATTCACTTCGAGTGCCGATGATCATCTATGATCCGAGAAATCCTGGACATAGAGAGATCACTGACTTTGCACTGAACATAGATATTGCACCTACTGTGCTTGAGTTTGCAACTGGAAAACTCCCACAAGAATGGCAGGGCTTGAGTTTGGCGGATTACGTGTTGGGAGAAAATCCAGCACAGGACAGAAAGGAGTTTGTGGCAGAGCATCTCTGGAAAGTGAAAATCATTCCGGCTAGTGAGGGCCTACGAACCAAAGATTGGAAATACTTCAGGTATCAGGATGACCTGGCTCACGAAGAGTTATATAACCTGAAAAAGGATCCTTTAGAGAAAAAGAATCTAGCTGGAAAGAAGGGTTATAGCGATACGCTGAATGAAATGCGTGAAGCTTTTGATCAGCAAGTCAAGAAGCTTGAAGCTGATAAGATTGATTGATTAGGTGTTTTAAATCTTGGTCTGGATACGAATTGAACTGATTTCTTTGCTATTAGGACTCTCCGTGCTCTTTTTGCGCGTAATATTCGTAGTCGAGAATCAATTGGTTAATAAATTCGAGATGCTTTGTTTCGTAACTGATCTGTAATAAGGAACTTGTTTTTTCTGCCAACTTCTTGATCAATCCAAAATCTTGGGATTTTAGTGCTTCTGCTCTTATGTTTTTGATTTGGATAAGTTGTGAGTCTTTTAAATTAATCACTTGTGGATATTTTGGCTCATGATTGTCGTCAACTTGCATCAACAAGTCCTCACGTCTCACTGTATCCTGTTTTATTGAGATGACGGTAGTACCCGCAGCCATATCCCCAAGTCTTTGACCTTTGCCTCCCATAAGAATGGTTAAGACAGCAATTCCACCAGAACTGATGGTGATATCTATTGGGCGAAGCAACCATCGAATCAAGTAGCTGCCAACCGAAGCATTGGTTCCATCAAGCTGGACGACGCGTATATCGAGGGCATACTTTCCAATTGACTGTCCATTCATGAATATTTCAAACAGCAGATGATACACCATAAACGGTAATATGAGTATGGTAATCATAGCGAGAGAGTTCTTTTCAATCTCTAGAATTCCGAATGCTATGATCGCAACCAGTATAAGGTATATGCCCATTATAAAGAAATCGATGATTTGTGCTAAAATCCTGTTTCCTAAGGTTGCCGGCCTCTGCCTGATTTGGATATGCTGGGCGGTTTCAATGTATATTCCTTCCATCTTTTATAAAGGATTATTCCCCTAAAATAAAGTTATCAGGAAAAGTACCAATCTCATATTAAATAATGAAATAATTCAATAGTTTTAGGCAAGCATATTTAAGTTAATGAGGGAGTCACTTTTTATTAAAAGAAATCAGATCAAGTGGAGTAGTTTTGAACAGCATTTATCCAAGAAAGCTACACTTCCCCCCTCTGATTTAGCAGACCTGTATTTGGAGATATCGGATGATCTCAATTTTGCTAGGACATTTTTTCCGGAAGGAAAGAGTATTTCTTACCTAAATCAACTGGCGTCTCAATATCATCGTGAAGTATATCGCGACAAAAAAGTTAGTTTCAAAGGGGTGTTAGAGTTCTATACAAAGGATTTTCCGCTGATGTTTTATAAGTACCTTCCTCAGCTTGGGATTTCTTTCTTTGTATTTGCTCTATTCGTCCTTATGGGAGCCTATTCTGCCCAAACAGATGTTTCATTTGTCCGATCCATTCTTGGGGACAGTTATGTCAACCAAACTCTGACCAATATAGGCTCAGGGGATCCTATGGCTATTTACAAAGAAATGAACCAGGTGGATATGTTTTTGGGGATTACCGTTAATAATATCCGGGTAGCGATTACCGCTTTTGTAGCCGGTATTTTTCTCGGGATAGGTACACTCCTCGTTCTTATGTACAACGGTGTGATGTTGGGTTCATTCCAATATTTCTTCCATTCCCAAGGTATATTGTGGGAATCCGCGCGCACCATCTGGATTCATGGTACGATTGAAATTTCAGTAATCGTCATTGCCGGATGCGCAGGTTTGGTACTTGGAAATGGGATTCTTTTTCCAAGAACATTCAGTCGCTTACATTCTTTTCAGCGCGGTATGAAAGATGGGTTGAAAATTCTCCTTAGTACAATCCCCTTCTTTGTAATAGCGGGATTTTTGGAATCCTTTGTAACACGATTTACTCAAATGCCTGATTTCTTGAGTATACTGATCATCTTGAGTTCTTTAGGCTTGATCGTGTTTTACTATGTTTATTTACCAATGTACCTATACAAAAAATCTAACGTATGCAACAGCCCTACATCGAATTAAGAGAAAGAAGGGAGTTAGGAACTATTCTTTCTGATTCTTTTACATTTATTAGACTCAATAGAACTCCGCTTTGGAATGTGTTGTTGAGGACTTCGGGAGTTTTCTTTTTGCTGTCCGTACTGTTGTCAGGTCTATACCAATATGTTTATATCGAATCATGGATGACAAGCGACCCGCTTTACTTTTTTGGGGTTCTTTTTCTGATGCTATTTGGCAGTATATTTTTTATTGCATCGCTAGCTGCCGGAATTTATGCATTTATGCAGAATTACATTGAGACTAAGGGATATGTACAAGAGGAGGTTATTATACAGAATGCTCGCTTAAAAGTGGGACAGCTAGTCCTGCTCTCAGTCATTTGTTACTTCATCTTTATCTTAGGGGGTCTTTTTTTCATTATTCCGGGCATCTATTTTCTGGTTCCATTGGCTATAGTTTTCCCCGTTTTCTATTTTAAAGGTATTGGGAAAAGGGCGAGCATCAAGGCGGCATTCAAATTGACTTCAGGTTATTGGTGGGTTACTTTTGGGACTATTTTGGTGATAGTCATTGTAATAGGAATTATATCCTTTGTATTTCAAATTCCGAGCACACTCTACCTAGGTACTAAGACATTTTATTCAGCTACAGGTGGAAATGGCGAGCTTTCGGGTGATTTTATTTATTTGTTTCTAGCCACCATTGCTTCAGCTGCAAGTAATCTGCTTTCTATAGTTATGGTCATTGCCTTCGGCTTGGTTTACTTTGATTTGGATGAAGAAAAAAACAGAACCGGAGTTATGGCGAAACTCGATGATCTTGGCTAGGATTGGATTCATTGCTTTTCTGTTTCTTGTGGTCCAATGGCAGTCACTCGCCGCACAGGGAGTCCCGGTGCCGCAAGATAGTGTGTCCACAGGAATGGACTCGCTGGACTTTGTCTACCACAAAGCATGGTCTTTCGAAGCTGGGTATGAGGATGCCTACCTTTCTCAAGAGGAATATATTTATGAGGAAATCGAGCAGGAAAAAAACTGGCTACAACGCGCCAAGCTGTGGCTAAATAATAAATGGATCAGTTTTCTGGAGCAGATATGGGGTGGTGCAGAACTTTCTAAATTTTGGCAAGTTCTTTTACAATTGGCGCCTTACGTGTTCTTATTGGCCTTGATGGGGTTGCTTGTTTGGCTCTCCTTGAAATACAGTTCGGGTGCTAGCGCAGATGATGGAATTCGGATTTCTCCTCTGAGTGCTGACGAAGTCCTGCTTAAAAGCGACAACTTGAAAGCACTTTCAGAAGAGGCACTGGAAAGTCAGGACTTTCGACTTGCTCTGAGGTACCGTTACCTCTTGGTATTACAGCATCTTATCGAGCGAAAGCTGATCATATGGAAATCTTCCAAGACTAATTTTGACTACCAAAAGGAATTGGCCGAAAGTCCATTTCGTGCACCTTTCACCGAAGTCACTCGAATCTATAACTTCGTTTGGTATGGGCATTTTGACTTAGATGCCAAGGCCTATGGAGAATTGGAACAAGCTTTTAATCATTTAGATCAACTGCCATGAGCAAAGTCCAAAAGATGCTGCTGGCTTTGCTCTCCCTACTGATTTTAGGTGTTCTATTGCTAATATATTCCAGTCCACCTCCTGTAGATTGGTCGCCTAGCTATGAGCAAAATGACAGCCGTCCGTTGGGCTCCAAAGTTTTCTATGATCTGGTAAAAAAGGAGTCCGGTGATTGGGAACCTGTACACTCACCACCATTTGAAATCATAAGCGAGGCGCCAGAACAGGCTACTTATGTGTTTATTAATCAGTATTTCGAGACTGATCCCGACGAGTTTGGCCTTATATTGGATTGGGTTCGCAGCGGTGGTCATTTGTTTATTTCAGCCTCAGGTTATTCCTCAGCAGTATTGGATTCTCTAGGTCTGAGTATTCAGGTTTTTCCTGAGGGTTTTGAAGCCGAGCGTGTTTTTACCTTGAGTCTGGAGGGGGGCATGATTTTGTTGCAGCCCGTTACCTACGATCAATTTCATCGGGGAGAATATTTCAAATGGCGAGATTCGGTTCAAGTTGAAACATTGGGAAAAATCCAAGCAAACAGCAGTCTGGAAACGCTAGAGCCACAGCCAAATTTTATTCAACTCAGAGAAGGAAAAGGGCTTGTCACACTGCACGCTTTTCCCGAAGCATTTTCCAATTATTTTCTCCTGAACAATTCCAATAAATCCTATACAGAACAGGCTTTAGGGACATGGGATTTGAATCATCCTGTATTTCTAGATCACTATATCAAAGCAGGTAAGTTCAGTAATTCCTCACCTTTGTACTTGGTATTGAGCAATCCCTATCTCAAGGCAGCCTACTTCACTTGCTGGGTTTTACTCGTACTATGGGTCTTATTCGAAGGAAAACGGAAGCAAAAAGCGATTAAGGTCATTACGCCTCCCCAAAACCAATCTCTGGCATTTGCCAAAACGATTTCTTCCATTTACCTCAATCAGGAGGATATGACTCAGCTAGGACAGTTACAACTCAAGCTGTTTTGGTATGAATGCAGGACAAAGTTTAACGTGCAGGGAGAAAATACAGAAGATATGGCCGATTCATTGGCAAACAAAAGCGGAGTTCTCAAGGAAGATACGCAGGCTCTTGTGGAGCAGTTGAGCCAACTGGAAGCGAAGGCCCGGCTGAATTCTACAGATATTGAGAAGATAAATCAACTAATCGAAGACTTTAAATTAAAACAAAAGAATGGAAGAAATCTCCAAACCGCAGGATAGTGGAATTCCCTTTGGTAACCGCCTCCCGGTGGAGCTGATTGCGGAGGGAATAGAAAAAGTCCGCCAAGAAATCAAGAAAACCATAGTCGGTCAGGACGAAATGATCGAGTTAATAATCGTAGGCCTGATGAGCAAAGGACATGTCCTACTTGAAGGTGTTCCCGGTATCGCAAAAACTCTGACTAGTAAACTTTTTGCTAAATCAATTCATACCGAATTTAGTCGGATTCAATTCACTCCTGACCTGATGCCAGCGGATGTGCTGGGAACTTCAGTTTTCAATGCAGGGGAATTTGAATTCAAAAAAGGCCCCATCTTCTCCAATATGGTCTTAATAGACGAAATCAACCGTGCTCCAGCTAAAACCCAATCGGCGATGTTTGAAGTGATGGAAGAACGTCAGGTGACTATGGATGGGCATACCTATCCAATGACTGAACCATTTATGGTGTTGGCTACTCAAAACCCCATTGATTCTGAAGGAACTTACCGTTTGCCTGAGGCACAACTAGACAGATTTCTGTTCAAAATCCACCTTGGATTACCCAAGCTCGAAGAAGAAATTATGATCCTCAAAAATCGGGGTTCCGAAACGGAAAGCGAGCCTACGGTCGTTCCTGCTATTTCTGGAGAGGAAGTTAAGCAGTTTCAGCAATGGATCGCTGCCATCAGAGTTGAAGAAAAATTGCTTAATTATATCGCTACACTAGTCGTCAAAACACGGGATCATCCTAGCCTGTATGCAGGTGCTTCGCCACGTGCATCCCTAGCTATTTTTCGTGCATCTCAGGCTTTTGCCGCAATTGATGGGAGGGACTTTGTCATTCCGGAGGATATCAAAAGAGCTGCGATTCCTGCTATGCGTCATCGAATCATCCTTAATCCAGAAAAGGAAATGGAAGGCATTTCCCCAGATCTGATTTTGGAAGGCATCATTCAATCCGTCGAAATCCCACGTTAATTTGTTCGTTCTGTTCAAACAATTGTTTCTGGGGAAAAGGCTTTATGCTGGCTTGGCGATTCTGGCTCTGATTTTCTTCTTATCCTATTGGTTTTGGGTGCTTTATCCCATAGCCCTCTTTTTTGCGTCCATGCTATTAGTGCTTTTTGCGATAGATTTTTTATTGGTTTATGGAAAAAAGACAGGAATCTCTGGCAAAAGAAGTCTTCCTGAGAAGTTTTCGAATGGAGATGAAAATGAAGTTGGCATTTCTCTCTCCAATAATTACCGTTTTGCAGTTCGACTTTTTGTTCTGGACGAGATACCTGTGCAATTTCAAAAAAGGGATTTTGGGTATGTTATAAGGTTAGCTTCTGGAGAAAGCCGTGAGAGCTCCTATCTACTCACACCAAAGCAAAGGGGAGAGTATCAATTTGGAAGCCTTCACGTATTTGCAAATGGCCCTTTGGGCCTTGTTGCCAGGCGGTTTAGTTTTGATGGAAGCGAGATGGTTAAGGTTTATCCTTCTTTTTTACAAATGAGGCGATACGAGTTTTTGGCATTCAATGCAATGAAGCGAGAGCAAGGGCTTAAAAAGCTTCGAAAGATTGGTCAAAGTCGGGAATTCGAACAAATCAAACCCTACGTATCTGGAGATGATATTCGCAATCTCAATTGGAAAGCGGCTGCCAAATCGGGGAAATTGATGACTAATCACTATCAAGAAGAGAAATCACAACCTGTTTATTCCATAATCGATTTAGGCCGGGTGATGAAGATGCCCTTCGAAGGACTCAGTCTGCTGGATTATGCGATCAACAGTAGCTTGGTTTTTTCTAACATAGCGCTTAAAAACGGGGATAAGGCAGGATTGGCTACTTTTTCAGATCAGATAGGCCCGACCTGTGAAGCCAATCACCGACCAACCCAACTGCTGTCTGTGATGGAGTCGCTTTATAATATTAAAACAGGCTTTCCAGAAACAGATTTTGGAAAATTGTACAGTTGGGCGAGAAAAAAACTTGGGCAAAAATGCTTGCTGATGATTTATACTAATTTTGAGCATTCCGGAGCCATGAGACGACAATTACCGTTTCTGAAAGCACTGTCCAAGCATCATTTGGTTTTGGTTGTAATTTTTGAAAACCACCTGCTTGAGGATTTCTCCGAAAAGCCTGTCAATACCGTTTCTGAAATTGTGGAAAAGACGATCGCTTCCAAGTTTATCTATGACAAAAGACTCATCGCCAAGGAACTGAATCGGCATGGGATCCAGACAATTCTATGTCCTCCTCAGGAGCTAAGCATGCAGACCATTAATAAATACATGGAAATAAAAGCTAAGGGACTGATTTGAAAGATGGTTAGCTGAAGACACAGCTATCCTTAGTACTTCTCCATCAACCCCTCTCCTTCAAACTTAACCCCATCCCATCCGGATTGCATAAAGTTGCGGATGTTTTGATGATCTGTTCCTTCGGGATTTCCCAGGACGTCGGTTCGGTAATAATTGCCAAAAAGTGCCAGCGTCTGGTCTTGTGTGAGGTTTTGCAGCGTTGCAAAGGAAAAGATCTTGCAGCTGCCGTTGTTTTGTCCAGCTTCGTTTACCGTGTCGCCGTTGGTGAAACGGGTAGGAGTGAAGTTGAAGTTTGCATCGATATATGCGAGCACATCGGTGAAAGCAATATTTTCTGGAGAGCGAGTGATTTGTTCTAAAAGATTCATGTGGTGAAATTAATTAATGAGGAGATGATATTCAAAGGTTAGTTTTCAGTCTCAGTCTCAGTATGCAGTCTCAGAACTGAACACTACGACTGAGACTGAAGCTAGAATTGCAAATCCCAAAGGTTAGAAAGCGTAGTTACAAACTCACGCTTAGCAAGGGAGATTTCTCCAATTAGATAATGCGAGTAGCGCAGCACGATTTTGAGTTCTACCAAAGAAAATGAGTCAAAAGAAACGCTCTCCTATTGACTAAAATTTTATTCACTGACCACTGAAAAGTATTTCTCCAAAGAATTAGCTTTCAGCAAATCAGCTGGCTGATAGAAGCCTTTCATGCCTTGGACGTCATCTCTTACCTTTTTTATCATATCAGGAGAAATAGGTGAGGCTTATTTCCAAAGGAATTTCTTACTTAAGTAAGTACAGCTGCGCTAACAAAGTCCGCTACTGATTCTATATCATCTTCATGCCCCTCAATCCTGCGTTCAGTCGATACAACTTCTAGAATATCAAATACATACCTAGCTGTTTTACAAGTGATTAATGTTTTTTAAATCTACTCGTCAAAGGATAATTATCAGTTAATATACTGTAGTAGGATAGCTTTATTCTGAGCTAATGTTCGATTTACAGCACTTCCCGAAATTATTCTTGGTATTTTTGTGTTTCAAAACAGAAATGACACTTTTTTCCATAAGACAGTCATTTGGTTAAAAAAATATATGTCATTCAAAGATCTTGGTCTATCCGACCCTCTACTGCGAGCAGTAGCAAAAAAAGGCTATTCAGAGCCATCTCCTATACAAATCAAAGCTATTCCGCTCATCCTCAAGGGACGAGATGTGCTTGCTTCGGCACAAACCGGCACAGGAAAAACAGCGGGTTTTACCTTGCCCATTTTACAGCTTTTGGCTAAGAACCCTTCGAGAAATAACCGTCCGGTTAGAGCCTTGGTACTCACTCCCACACGAGAACTTGCAGCCCAGATCCACGAAAATGTGGTGTCCTACGGAAAATATCTCGACATAAGGTCTACGGTAATCTTCGGCGGGGTCAATCAAAACCCACAAGTAAGTACTCTAAGACGTGGTGTCGATATTCTAATTGCCACGCCAGGACGTTTGCTTGATTTGATCAACCAACGTCTGCTATCCTTGTCGCAAGTAGAGATACTCGTGCTCGATGAGGCAGATCGTATGCTCGATATGGGTTTTATCAACGACATTAAGAAGATCCTTTTACTAGTGCCAGATAAGAGACAGAATCTGCTTTTCTCAGCTACTTTTTCAAGTGATATTAAAAATCTAGCTAATCGGTTTTTAGATAATCCTGTGTTAGTAGAAGCGACTCCTGAAAATACTACGGTAGAGAAAATTATTCAAAAGGCCTATAAAGTTGATCAACTTAAAAAGGCGGATATGATCATCGATCTGATAGCGGGGGGCAAATGGCAGCAGGTTTTGGTCTTTACACGAACCAAACATGGCGCAAATAAACTGACTGAAAAGATGAATAAGGCTGATGTTACTGCTGCAGCTATTCATGGAAACAAGAGTCAGGGGGCGCGTACGAAGGCGTTAGCGGGCTTCAAAGACGGAAAAGTACGAGTACTTGTCGCTACTGATATCGCAGCAAGAGGCTTAGATATACCTTTACTTCCTCATGTTATTAATTTTGAGCTACCTAATATTCCTGAAGATTATGTACACAGAATCGGTCGTACGGGTAGGGCAGGAGCGAGTGGTGAGGCTATCTCACTGGTAGCCGCAGATGAAATTGATTACTTGAGAGCGATAGAAAAGCTGATCGATCAGCGAATTCCCACGGATATTATGGAGGGTTTTGAGCCAGTGGATAAGCCTACAGGAGTAAAACCCGCTTCTAAACAAAACAATCAACGTAATCAGCAAAGAAAACCTTCAACTCCAAGAAATGGTGGTAATCGCCAAAACCGAGGAAGAAAGCCAAATAGATAAAAAGTATCGCTTCCCAAAGTGGTCTACCCTCGATCGGACTATTAAAAAAGCCAACTATTGTAAGCATATTCGCTTTTAATAGTTGGCTTTATTGTTTTTTCAATGTATTCGATTGGACTTGGATAGATGTTCCGTGCCTAAGGCACTCTGATTTCTTAGTCGTGCGTTTTGCAAGGGATTGATCCCGATAGCTATCGGGACCCTTGCTACAAGATGAACCAAGCCTACGGCTTTGTTTCGTGGAAAGAGTTGAAGCCCAACTCCACAAGATGGGTCAAGCTATCGGCTTTTGTCAAAATCAGACTGCGCTGCAGGTGGTATTAGATGGATCAAGTTTTCCTATTGCACCATGGATTTCAGTTTAGTTCAAGTTTTCAAACCTGTCCGACTACAGGCGGACTTGGGCTTAAATCAATGCAGTCTTCGGACTGCTTTTGATTTAGCAATCAATCTTCTTGCAGTCTGAAGACTGCATTAACTTAGGCACAAGTCTGACGACTTGCGCCAACTGGGACTTTTTATTTTTCTGGATATGTATTCCTTGCTTATCCTCGTTATGGCGAATCCACCAATCCTTGATTTGACCCCATTAGGCCAAAACATCGGAATAATTGGGTACTATCTCACCAATATAATGGGACGCATCTAAGATGCTTTTCTAGAATTAAACTATGTTTTCTATGTGTCTATGTGGTCCAAAAAAAATCCTGAAAGTTTTATCAAAAAAAATGGGTCACAAGGAACTCAATCCCTATGACCCAAATTTTATTTATCCGACATCCGACATCCGACATCCGACATCCGACATCCGACATC
>TARA_R110002049_G_scaffold309101_2_pt1 | contig 75804 bp, 68 predicted proteins | sample TARA_R110002049 | Tara Oceans TARA_R110002049 (sample SAMEA4396941) | marine metagenome | biome: Polar Biome; feature: [SRF] surface water layer (ENVO:00010504); material: water (ENVO:00002006), including particulate matter (ENVO:01000060) such as... | depth 5 m | reverse complement strand
CGGCACCATCCCCGCATCGCCTCGAACGAAACGCTGCAACGTGTCACGATAGCGACCGTTCCACTGCATCCAAGTCTGACCGGGGAACGAGCTGCCCAGTTGGTACAGTCCGGCGGCATCCCAGGGTTCGGCGATCAGGCGGACGTTCGCCAAATCGGGATCGCTCGCAATTTGATCGAACAATGGCGGCTGCGTGAGATTGACGTTGCCTTCCGAGTCCCTTGAAAAAACGGATGCGAGATCAAAACGGAACCCGTCGACGTGCATTTCTTTTGCCCAATATCGCAGGCTATCGACGATCAGCGATCGAACGGTGGGATGCGTCGTGTCGAGAGTGTTGCCGGTGCCGCTGAAATTCGCATACGGCGAAGTCGGATCATCCGACGCGACATAGTAGACGTCGTTGTCAATTCCACGGTAGCTGTATGTCGGTCCGCGATGATCGCCTTCGCAGGTGTGGTTGTAAACGACGTCCAAAATGACTTCGATCCCCGCGACGTGCAATTGGCGAACCATCTCGCGAAACTGGCTGTGTTGCTCGCATGACGACTGATGAGACGAGTAGGCCTGGTGAGGCGAAAAGAAATTGAGCGGCATGTAGCCCCAATAATTATTGTCTTCCGGATCAAACTGGAAGACCGGCATCAATTCAACCGCGGTGACGCCAAGCTCCTGTAGGTATGGAATTTTTTCCACGACGCCGGCGAACGTGCCGCGGTTGTTGGCATTAATATTGGAAGAGGGATCGCGTGTGAATCCACGCACATGCATTTCGTAGATCACTAAATCCGAACCATGTCGAATCCTTGGCTCGTTCCCCCAGTCGAACGGACAACGGCACACATCCAGCCGCCCCAATGGAGCGCGCCCTGCATTAGAACCAGATGAGCGGGCTGCTTCGCGGTTGAAGCATTCCGCGAAAAAGATGCTACGTGAGTACGGATCGAGTAATATCTTGTCTGGGTCGAAAGCGTGCCATGGCAGAGCAGCACCCTCGACCGGTCCATCGACCTGATATGCGTAGTATTCCGCATCGCCTGCTTGAGAAATGGGGACACGGCAGTGCCAAATCGGCCCTGACTTATTATTCAGTGGATCGAGCACAACGGAGTGCCATGGAACGCGCAGTTCGTCTTTGAGATACATCAAAAGCGTGACGCTGCGAGCACTCCCGGCATGGATGGCGAAGTTGTACGCTTGTTCCTGCTCCAGCCATGTAACGCCTAGCGGTCGTGGCGTGCCATCGTCCTGTTCCCAACTTGGTCCCTGCACCGGGCGTCCGCGTTGTATTGACGTCACATCTGTACCACAGTGACGGCAATGCGACTGGATTGTCTTCTGTATCATTGAATTGCGCTAGTTTCTAGCGCCCTGATCGCGTGCGTTCAAACTCGACCTGCAAGCTCAGCAATTCAGAGCGCAAGCGGTCGATCTGCCACTGCAAATGCTGCATTGGATCAGCCGTGATTTTCGGCTGTTCCGCCCGCTCCAATGCCAAACGTGAGAGCTGTGCATTGAGTTCCAGTCGCTTCAATTGGTCCTCGCGAAGATAGCCGCTCGCCTTTTTCGCCCAGGCAAGCTGTTCCTCGGCAAGAATGACGTCGTTCTTGAGTGACGGCAAATGACTCTTGTGCAAATCATGGTCGGCGTGCTTTCCCGCATGTTCGACCAACTTCGCCGCGTAGGCGACCTGGTTCTGTAGCCTCAACAGCGATAGCTTCGAGTTCATATTGGGAATGCGGCGATTGGCTTTCAGCGCCGTTTCCAGATCGTGTTTCGCCAGCTCAAGCTTCTTTTGAAAGTACCGCACATCCACGTCATCGGTTGCGGCCTTTTGCTCTTGAGCCATCGCCATGGAAGTCGGTGGCAGGCTAATAAGAACCGCGATCACGGTGGGGACGAGTCGGTTACGTTGGCAGTTCATCGTATCCTCGATCATGAAATGTGGTGAGTATTGATCAGGCGACTTCGCAGACGCGGTTCATCGTTCCAAAGTCATTGGGGACACATTGAGGGCATTCGGCACTGGCATGGCAATTGGCCTCGCAGCACCACTGACCGTCGACGACAAACTTGAATTCGTAGCGTCCAGGCTCCAGTTTGAGTTTGGCTATCCATGTCCCATTGTGGGTCTTATCCATCAGTGTCACTTCGGGATTCCACTCATTAAATGAACCTGCCAGAAAAACGTTTTCAGCCTCGGGGGCATGGCACTCAAATTCTGTCGCCTGCTCGGTGTCCGCTTTGGATGGCGTCTTTTGTTCAGACATCGGTTTTCCTGAAGTTTGAGATTGATTGATGGACTACAAGTTGGATGCTGGATCAAATCCAGATATTCAGCCAGTTTGGAATATTCTGCGAATCAATATGGTGAACAACTTGTTCACTTGGGATGGAGATTTGGTCGCTGTTCCCCATGCCATTCCGCGGGAACCGCGAGGATCGGGCACGATGCTCTCTGCACCACCTGATCCGATGTGCTGCCGCGGAGTGCGTCAAGAAAGCCATGGTGGCCTTGGGTCGACAATGCGATCAAATCAGCCTCACGTTCATTGGCAGTATTGAGAATCTGTGTGGCCGGATCACCATCTTCAACAACAAGTTCCCATGTCCAACCGTCGATGTCGGGAATCGCGAGGCTGCTGAGCACCTCCCCGTCGTCGCCAACGTGAACAAGGGTCGCCGTGACGGACTTGCAATCAAGCAGCCTTGCCAACTCGCAACATTGCGCGATCGCACCCGCTGCGTCGGGTTCTGAAGCAATCGGCATGACAACTTTTTGAAACTGAACGCAACCGTCTTCACGAGCGACGAAACCGTCAACACCGTGCGGGACAAACAGGCAACTCGTATGGGAGTTGCGAGCAATCTTCTTTGAGATGTCTTGGTGCAGCCATCGGTCGACTCCTTCTCGATGGTGCGAAGCGATCACGATCAAGTCTGGGCTGTGCACGCGCAGATGCTTCAGGATTTCGCTGACTGGATCATTGCCGGCCAGCAACACTTTATGAACTCCGATACCTAAGCGTCCAACGTCCTCGGGCAGCGCCCATTCGGGAAGCGAGCCCCACTGCGAGAGTGTTTCGCGCACTTGGGGGAAATCGCCCCACGTTACATGCTCTGGGTGCCGATCCACATGCAGCACTTCGAGCAAGGCGTTGGCATTGACAGCCAGCTTCAATGCATGAACGAAAGCCGGCTCACCACCGCGGGAGAAATCGGTCGGATGAAAGATGCGCTGCATGTTGAATCTCCTCGAATGGTTATCTTCATGGTCGCTCGCGATTCTTACGACTTGTAATAGGCCTTTAACACGTACTGTTGGACCATCCGCTGTGTATTGAAGTGTGATCCGTTCAAAGCAATCGCGTGCGACATGATTCGCATCCACATATCGCGTTTGCGGTAGTACGTCGGGACGACGACGTCGTCGAGCTTGTCGTAGAGGGCGGCAGCGTCTTCGTGAAATCGTTTCGCATCACCAGGCGTCGCGGGCGAGGCATCGCCAAATGACCATCCTGTGACGCCATCGACGCAGCCTTCGATCCACCAACCATCCAGGATGCTCAGGCTTGGTACGCCGTTGATCGCCGCTTTCATTCCGCTCGTACCAGATGCTTCGAGTGGAGGCTGCGGCGTATTGAGCCAAACATCAACGCCAGCAACCAGCAGGCGAGCCAGTTCCCAGTCATAGTTTTCGAGATAGACGATTTTGATTTCTGGGGTGAGAGTGTCTTTCATGCGTACGATTTGCTGTATCAGTCGTTTGCCCTCTTCGTCGCGGGGATGCGCCTTGCCTGCAAAAACCAATTGCAGAGGTCCATGTTCCTCCGCGATGCGGCGAAGCCTGCCGGGATCGCTCAACAGCAAATTCGCTCGCTTGTACGCCGTTGCACGACGGGCAAACCCGATCGTCAGTGTTTCTGGGTCATACCCGATGGCTTGGCGTGAGTTGATCTCGTCAATCAAATCAAGCTTGGCCGCCTGATGGGCCTGCCATACTTCGTTCTCGGGAACAGCGACTGCTCCGCGAAGGCTTGCACTGTCCTCACGCCATCCCGGTAGCCATTGGTCAAACAGATTGGCAAACGATCGAGCCGCCCAGGTTCGTGCGTGAACTCCATTGGTGATGTGGTCGATTTGATAGTGATGTTCGGCGTCCTTCGGCGTCAGCATTTGCCTTGAGACTTCGCCATGCTTCTTGGCAACACCGTTGACGTAGTGGCTGAGGTTGAGTGCGAGGTACGTCATGTTCAGCTCACCACTGCAGCAGAACACTTCGTGCATGTCGAATAGGTCGGTTCGACCGAGGACTCGCCCCACGAGATTCAGGTCGAACCGGTCGTGACCGGCGGGCACAGGAGTATGAGTGGTGAAGACGCATTGTCGACGCACGGCTTGCACATCGTCGCTCGTGAAAACGTCCCTTTCAAAACTCTTGGCTCGCTCGTCCAACAGTTCAAGGCCAAGCAGCGCGGCGTGACCCTCATTCATGTGATACTGGACAACCCGTCGGTAAGCCAACGCACGCAGCATGCGGATGCCACCGATACCGAGCACAACTTCCTGGCACAGCCGATGACGATCATCGCCTCCGTAAAGACGGTGCGTCAGTGTTCGATCTTCAGCCGAGTTTTCATCTAAGTCGGTATCAAGTAACAGAACTGGAATGACGTGCCCACCGCCGTCATGCACGTCATATTGCCATGCACGCACGTGGACGGTGCGACCCTCGATCACAACCTGAACACGCTCGGACTGTTCGGTGCTAAAGTCTGCTGGCACCCACTCCACAGGTGATTCGTGCTGCCAACCGTCGTTGTCGATGGATTGAGACAAATACCCGTGGCGATGCAGTAGCGTGACGGCGACCATCGGGACGCTCAAGTCCGCAGCGGCTCGCAACGTGTCACCCGCCAACACGCCCAGTCCGCCGCTGTACGTCGGCATTGCCGGATCAATCGCGATTTCCATCGAGAAATAGGCAACGGTCGCCGATGTCGCCAGTGATCCGTCGGGCTCAATCTTCCTCGTTGTCATGCTCATTCTTGCTCGTGCTGCAAAGGGACGATACTTCCAGTTCGTTGACGATCTGCTCAACTCCATTAACGCAACGGACCAATTCCTGAGCCATTTGCTTGTGGTAAAAGCTGTTAACTGTCCCGCGGATAAATAGGATGCCGTCCTCGAAGCGACACTCAACCCGCTTCAACGCGGTGTAGCCGCTGGACGACCAAGTGCGGCGAACCGCAGCGACGATACAGCAATAGCAGGGCTGCTCTGTCGTTTCATCGGGTTTAAGATGATCGACTTCACGGGGCTGTCGTGAATCGTCAGCCGTCTCGGGTGGACACACTTCATTGGCGGGACGGGTCACACCACATTTTTGCGAGCCTCGTCGTTTTCGCGATCCTCGTCGAGTCGCGTTGATTGTGCCCGTGCTCATTGGATGCTCCCCCGAACAGATGGAACTGGAATACTACGATCGCCAGCGGTCTGACGACTGCGCTGGCGATCCAAACAGGTCACCCGATCCCGTTCAGTTGTCGTTTTCAACGACAACTGAACTTCCGCAGCAACTTCGCTTACTAGTGCAGCAGTAAGCTCGTTTTGCACAGCAACTGTTGCCAGCCAACTCGGTCGAGGAATCGACCTCTTGGACCTGTGACACCGAAGCCGGGGCCGCAGTCGGCGGGACATCCGCTGCTGGCAAACCAAATGCGGCTGCACCAAACAGACCAAGCGACAAAACACCAGCAGCTACCGATTTCAATAACATGACTTCCACCTCTAGTCGTCAGGGATTGGGGAAACAGACGGCTCGGGCAGACTTGGCCACCTTTGCTCGCCTTACTGGTAGTTGGATGCAACGAGTCGCTCGGTTCTTCACAGATTTTTCTCAGTCTTGTTCTCATTGCGATTGTTTCCTTGTTTGCCGTTTTCCCGTGAAGAAGTGGCGGACCAATGGCATCAAAAACCATGGGCCGACACTTGATCGGTCGAATTCGATTCTCCGGTGGAGCAATCAAATGGATTGCCAACAAGTCGAGCAGTTGCTCTCGCACTATTTCGATCATGAGTTACGACTCGACCAGCGGGCTGAAGTCGAATCGCACTTAGAAGACTGTCCGCCATGTTCGGACCAATTGGCCGACATCCGCATGCTTTCCGACGCGGCTCGAAGCCTGTCTTCTGCTCGTCCGCCACATGACCTTTGGGATCGGATCGCCGCCCAATTGAAAGAGCCACGGTTGCCTGAATCGGTCAACAACTACGACACCGTCGATCTGAAATCGAAATCCAGATTTGATCAGAAACGATCATGGAGCTTGGTTGCGGTCGCGGCTGTGTTGCTGATTGGCGTTGGTCTGTTCTGGACGTTGCAACCGGCCAGCCATCCGCATGATCCGCTGATAAGTTACGCTCAACTGCTAGATTCAAGCCCACTGGCGGCTCAGGAGCATCTAGTCTCCCAATACTCGGGCCAGACCGTTTCGGTGGATGAAGCGGTACAGCTTGTTGGATACCGACCTCGCAATGTTGATCCTCCGCCCAGTGGATACTCGTGCGACAGGCTGGTGGTGTTGGACATGCCGTGTTGCAAGTGTGTCCAGGCGGTTTGGCAGCGTGCTGATCAAACGCAGGTCGCCATTTTCGAGCACAAGTCCAAGATGGATGATTGGTTCGAGGGCGAGCCGAGTGTCAACATCAAGTGCCGAGAAAAAGTCTGCCGGGTCACGCAGCTCGACGGTCAGCTCGCCGCAACCTGGCGAATCGGCTCTCGGCTTGTCACCGCGATCGGAGTAAGGGACACCGACGAATTAGCGACGTTCGTCGCCGCGTTATAGCCAGCACCTTTCAAAGCTCTGCCATCGCAGGCTCGTTTTGGCATACTTTGGGGTGGTATCTACGTCATGTTTCGCTTTCGCGATCTGAAAGCATCAACCGGATGCTCGCCAGAAATTGCTGGTAGTCGGATGAGTCCGTTTCGGCGTAGTTCAAATTGCGGAAAGCATTAGTGATCCGAACAAAGAAATTGCGTGCCTCTTCCTTATCGTCGAACAGAAATTCGCGCTCGGTGATATCTCGGATCAGCCGCAGCATCGTCTGCTGCCGCTCCAAAGGTGTCGCGACATCCACCGGGTCGAAGGCATCCTGTTGCAAGTAGACCGTGTCGAGAAACTGTGCTTTCTGATAGATCACGAAGTCGGCCAGCGAAATTCCTTCCTCGCCCGTCACTTGCATCATCTGATAGATGGCGTCAGCTTGCCGAAGTAAATCGAGCAACGATTCGACGGTTGCGGTCCATCCGGGAGCCAATAGGCGATCAAAATGTTCTTGCAGTTGTTCTCGATATCGCGACCAGGAAAGCAGTGGGTCGATGGCTGGATAGAATCGCTTGTAGGCGCGATCGTAGGACAGACCGAGGAATGTTTTCACCGTGCCCAAAGTCGATTGCGTTACAGGTTCCTCGAAATTCCCGCCTGCAGGCGAGACGGTTCCGATCATCGTTAGACTCCCGGAGGAACCGTCGCAAGTCGCGAGTACTCCCGCTCGTTCGTAGACGCCTTTGATGGCCGAATCAAGGTACGCCGGGAAGGCTTCTTCGCCGGGAATCTCCTCCAGTCGTCCCGACGTTTCCCGCATCGCTTGAGCCCATCGCGACGTGGAGTCGGCCAACAGCAAGACATCGAGTCCCATCTGTCGGTAGTATTCGCCTAGCGTGATGCCCATGTAGATCGACGCCTCGCGGGCGGCGACTGGCATCGACGATGTATTGCAGATGATGACGGTACGATCCATCAGCGAGCCGCCCGTCCGTGGGTCTTGTGCCTGTGAGAACTCGTTGATGGTATCGACGACTTCACCCGCTCGTTCACCGCACGCGACCACGATCACAACATCCACGGCTGAGTTACGTGCGATCAATGTTTGCAGAACAGTCTTGCCAGCGCCAAACGGGCCTGGGATACAGGCGGTACCCCCACGTGCGATTGGAAAGAAGGTATCAATGGTCCGAATCGTTGTGACCAACGGTTCAGACGGATACTTTCGTTCGGCCAAGTGTTGTTGCAGGAGGTCCGCTGGCAATGGAACTCGAACGGGCCATTCCTGTCGCATCGTCAACGGACGCTCATCCTGCCCAACACGAATGCGGGCGATCGGCTCGTCAATCGTAAAGCTACCTCCCTGAATCCAAGTCAGCTCAGCTTGGCCACTCAAATCAAAGGGAACCATGATTTTGTGCTCGACGCCGCGCTCCTGAACCGTGCCGAAGATGTCGCCTGCACGAAGTCGCTCACCCGTGCGTCGTATCGGCACAAACGACCATTTTTGCGTGCGGTCGAGCGAGTCGGCATAATGCCCACGCTTGAGAAAGAACCCGTCGCGATTGGCGAGTGTTTCCAGCGGATTTTGTAAGCCGTCAAACACGGTTCCCAACAGGCCGGGACCAAGCGACGCGGATAGCATCTGATGCGTCAGTTCCACATGGTCGCCAACCTTCACGCCTTCGGTGTCCTCGAAGACCTGTAAGTCTGCTTCCGCCCCATAAATTCGCAGCACTTCGGACTTCAACCGCTTGTCATCCAGACAGACATACGCAACTTCATTCTTGACGATCTGTCCTTCGGGGACCTCAATCGACACGATATTTCCATTGACGGCCGTGACCTGCGCAGCGGTTGCTACCTGCGTGTTCATGCGACGTTTTCCTCAAGGTTCAACGTTTGCGTCAAGAGTTCATCAAACTTCTGCCGCCCCGCCGTTTCATCGAGTCTCGTCCAGCGATCGACGATTTCCCAACGAGCGAGGTACAGCAGAATCGTCTCAAACGAGAAGTAGAACTGGTCAGCAAGTTGCACCCAACGATTCCAAGTGGCACCTAAAAGCTGCCGTTCAACTTCTAAGGGTTCGCCTGCATCCAACGATTCGCGGACATGTGGAATCCAAGGATGCTCTCGAACCAATCGGAAATCGGGATGTTGCCAGTTCTTGCGAATGTGGTCCGTGTGCTGGCCGACGGCGGCTGCCGACTCAAGTCCTAGACGCCGTCTCCGTAATGCGCAGGTTATCGTACGAACGTCCATCCGATGATTGATGATGTCGCGAACGAATGAGTTAGAAATCGACTTCATCAAGCGATCGTATTCAATCTGAACTTCGTCATCCGTGCGTTCAGGCAATTGACGATCCCACAGCTGAAAACTCTGCACTTGCTCAACAATGCTTTTGTCGCGATCGCCGAGCAACTTGAGCCTCTGCTGGAGTTGAATTCGCGAGATTGGCACTCGTTCAATTTCAAACGAGCGAGGCATATGCGGCAGGCTGGCGATGAGTGCGTAGTAATTCGTAGTCGCGGTCACTGGATGATCCCCTCCATGATGGCGCGAAATCGGGGGACCAGGTGCCTCAGCAACAGCTCCGCAATGGCTTCATCAGTCAATTCAATCTCGATATCTTCTTCGAGCAGTTGGATACGGATGCCCGCCGAGGCGTCGTCTCGTGTTCCAATCTCCAGTCCATCTCGCAGCATCTCTTTCGTGATTGAAGCAACGAAGTGGCTCAGATTTCCTTCTTTCACTTCCTCAGGGTGGCTGCGCAGTTGCTCCAAGCCGATGGCGTTCTCGGGAAGTAGAAGCTTGGCGGATTGACTGGGCGAAGGAGCTGACCGGCCACCGACCTCAAGAATCAACTGTTTCAGGAAGTCGCCGTCATCCAATTCACGCCTTACCAGCCGTCGAACTCGGTCGGCGAACTGTTCCACCAAATTGGATTTGAGCCTCAGCATCGCATCGCGCACCGCCAATTGCACCGCTTCTTCACCGGCCCGCTTGGTTTGCTCGGCCTCTTCACGTGCGTTCCGCAGTAACGCATCGGCCTCCCGTCTCGCATCGTCAAGACGCTGCTCGGCTTTCCGTCGTGTTTGCTCCATCAGCGTCTCTGCCTGAGCCTTGCCTTCTTCGACACCTTGCTCACGCAGCCGGCCAATCAATTCTTCAACGCCGGATGATTCCTTTGAGTTTGTCATGTCACCAAGTTCCTTAGCCTGCCGTGCCACCGGGAATGTTACCACCGACGATCATCGCGAAGATGAAAGCGAAGACTGCGAAACCCTCCACGATGGCTGCTGGTGCAATCGCCAGTCCAAAAACTTCGGGCTTAGACTTAGTTGTATTGATTGCCGATGCACAGCAAGTGCCTTGCACGATAGCGCTAAACAGCAACGCTAGACCGACCAACAGGCCGATGGAAAACAATCCCGGTGCGGAGTCTAACGCAACGGCCTGATTGAACTGCATGGTCACGACGATTCCGTAGATGGTTTGTGAGGAGGGAAGCGCTGAGACGCCAACCAATCGTCCATAGCCACTGTCAACGTCCAACAATGCGCCCGATGCTGCTTGCCCCGCGCGTCCGCAGCCGATGATACTGCCGATGGCTCCGAGTGCGGTCGGCAGGAAAACTCCTGCCCAGCCCAATAGTAGTATGTAACTATCCATTTCTAGGTTGCCTTCTTGTTGAATGGTTCAAATGCGTATCCTTCGTCTGGAAGACTCCAGCTAAAGAACTCGATGCAATTCAGACGCAATCCATGCACGACACCGCTCATGATTGCCAAGACGAAATTCAAGCCATGTCCGAAAACCACGGCCACTACCGCCAGCAGACTGCCAATCCCCACGCAGCAACTGGCTTTGTAAGTCAGGTCGTTGAACGTCCCCGCTAGTTGAGCACTGGCCAGACCGAGTGCGAACAGTCGCAAGTAACTCAACACGTCCCCGAATGCACGAGAGACGCCAGTGAGCGAAACGACACCGTCGATCAATCGCTTGCCGTGTTCTTTGAAGCTGAAAGTCGTCAGTGGTCGTTCGCTACTGAAGAGCAGAACGGAGGCAATCCCGATTCCGAGCATCCAGCTCCCGAATTGAATCAGCGGTTGCTCTGGCTGCGTACCGCTTTTGCCCAACCCCAGTGCCAAGCCACCAAATAACGCCGCGATCCAACCGAAAGACGCCAGCATCATGGGCGACCAACGACGACTCCAAGCCAAAGCTAGATTCGCCATCGCAAGATGCACCACGCCGATCGCAATGGAAATCTGCATCATCAGCGTCGCATTGGTTGCGTCGATGACGTGTACTCTGGCTAGCACTGAACCAGCTGGCGGTGGGAATCCAAAGTAGCTGCCAACCGCGATGCCATAGGCAACGGACGCGACAGCAATGGCGACGAACAATGTTCGCATTCGCCGCGTGTTTTCGGACCTTCCAAACCGTCGCCAGAACAGCAACAGGAAAAACGCCAGCAACATGGCGTAACCCGCGTCAGCCATGATCATTGCAAAGAAAACGCTGAACGAAAAAAACACGATGCCTGACGGGTCAAACGCTCGATAGGCGGGTGTCGTATAGAACGTGACAGCGTTCTCCCCGCTTGCGGCCAGTCCGCGATTGGACAGCAAGGTCGGGGGTGATTCCTCCGCAGTCGGAATCTCGATAGTCAGTCCTAAATCGTGGCTCCTCGCGAAGGAAGCGATCTGTTCACGCTGCGATTGAGGTGCCCAACCTCGAACAGCGAACATGCGCGGATCATCGAAGGTTTGTCCTGCTGCACGCTCGCGTGCAGCTCGGTCTTCAGCAAGTCCAAGCCTACGAGATAGTTGGTCGATCCAGCGAGTCAATCGAACTCGCTGCCAATGCAACTCCTCCAACTCGGATTCGACCGCCTCAAGACGATCCTGCAATTCGCTCAGTGGACGTTCGTCCAAGTGCGTTCGCGGCACAGGCATGTCCGTCGGTTCCGTATCACTGATCACGACAACGTAAGCGAAGCGGTGTTCTCTGGCGACGACTTGCCAATCGTCCGGCAACGACTCCAGCAAACTCAATTTGTAGTGGGGGACAGCGTAGAACCAGAAACGTAAGCCACCAAGTTCGTCATTCGATGGAAGCTGGAAATCGCCCCAAGGCATGAGCGTTGCAATCGCTTGCTTCAATTCGTCCGATTCAGCTTGTAATTGCTGTCGTTGCTGCTGGATCGACAACGCTTGGCCAACGACGTCATCCAATTGAAACTCGGAGTTGTCCTTGACGGCGCGGCGGTGAATCGGGCAAGCTTTCAGATACTTCAGTGCTTGTGCGGCATCGGGTGAGCACTGGCTGTTTTGCGATTGGTGGTCACGACTGTCGTTCAAGTCGAGAAGATGTAGGCAGCCCAGTTCCTGTAGGCCATCAAGCACGACGTGTTTCTGGTCGGCCGTACCATAGAGAGTCACTTTGGCGACGGGAACGATTGCCACTACACCGTCCTCGTTGTTAGTTCACCGCGACTTTGTTTTGATTTGGCGATCTTAGAACGCACAACGGCGGCCCGTTCCGTGTCAGCCAAATGAATTTTGATACGGTGGATATCTTTTTCGGCTTGAGGAATCAGCACCTTGTCAAAAAGGTTGACTCGTTGCGCGATCCGGCGCACCGCATCATTCAGGCGGCCCACTCGCGTCCGCTCATTTTGTAAGCGTAGCTTCAACAAGGCCAGTTCCTGCAAAAGCTCCACCAGGAAATCGACCCAGAACGGCTTGGCCAGCATCGAGTATTCCTTGACCCGAAAACGAACTTCGCCGAGTAGGGGCAACCGCACTCCAAGTACGTTTTCTTCGGTGACTGTCCGCTCCTCGATGGTTACTAGATCGCTCAAGTCCTGCTCGCTCGCGCCCAGAAGCGAAAACAGTCCTCGCTGGGAATCCAGTAGCGTTTCAATCTCGTTCTCTGTTTCAGACTGGATCCGTTTGGATCGTTGTAAATCGGCGATTAACTGTTGCCGTTTCAAGTCCAGCGATGGCAGGAATCGTTCAAACATCGCAAGTTGATCGCGGCGTTGCTTCAGTGACGTTTTGTTGAGTGCCAATGCCATTGCTCAACTCTCCGCTTGCTTGAAGTATTTCTCGACCAAAGCCTGTTTCATCAGCAATTCATCCGCCTCGAAACACTGGGCCAGTGTCTGCCAACACAGATCGAGTGCGTCGTTCAAAGGCATCGCAATCCGAATGTCCATGAAACGTTTTGCAAATAGATCGCCAAACTTCAACAGCTTCTGGTCGAACCTCGAAAGATCGAACGCCATCGCTTGCTTCTTTTCCGCTTCCTTGGCCCCCGCGTAAAATCGAATCATCGTGTTCATGATTTGCGAATGGTCTTCGCGGGTGACTTTGCCGATGACTTGCTGCTTGAGCCGCGAGAGTGAACCGAACGGGTCAATGACGCCATTGTGCAAATACAGTTGCCCTTCAGTGATGTAACCCGTGTTGTCAGGAACCGGATGCGTCACATCATCACCTGGCATCGTCGTCACGGTCAGGATGGTGACGGAACCAGCGCCTTTATAATCGCAAGCTCGTTCGTAGCGCTGGGCAAGCTGCGTATAGAGATCACCCATGTAGCCGCGATTCGATGGAACTCGCTCCATCGCGATGCCAATCTCTTTTAAGGCATCGGCATAGGCCGTCATATCGGTCAATAGCACAAGCACCCGTTTACCTTCCTCGACAGCAAATCGCTCCGCGACCTTCAATGCCATGTCGGGAACCAGAAGACGCTCCACGATCGGGTCCGACGCTTGATTCACGAACATCACCGTGCGACCAAGAATCCCTTCGTCTTCAAATGTCGATCGGAAGAAGTGGTAGTCGTCAAAAATCAACCCCAGCCCGCCAAAGATGATAACGTCCGCATCGGCTTGAATCCCGATACGAGCAAGCAGCTGGTTGTACGGTTCGCCTGCGACCGAAAAAATCGGAATCTTCTGACTTTCGACCAAGCAATTGAACACGTCAATCATGGGGACTTTGGTGTGAATCATGTTCTTGGGCACGATTCGCATCTTGGGATTGACCGATGGCCCGCCGATTGGAATCGAGGGTTCGTTGGACAAATCAGGTCCGCCATCCAAAGGAATCCCCGATCCACGAAAGACGCGGCCCAAAATGTTTGGCGAGTAGGTGACCTGCGTTGGGTGCCCCAGAAACCGGACCTTCGCTTGCGTGGAAAGTCCCTTGCCACCGGAAAACACCTGCAATGAGACCACGCCGCGTTCCAGCTCGATAACCTGTCCCAGTGAACGACGCCGATCCCAATTCTCAACGACGGCCAAGTCACCGAATCCAACGCCGGTGGCACGTACCTTAAGGATGTCGCCGACAATCGCGACCACGCTTGTGTGTCTGACAAGATCAGGGATCATTCGAGAGCGCCTCCAAATATCGACTCGGCTGCTCATCGAACTTCTCTGCGCAGCCGAGAGAACAAAATACGTACTCGTCCTCTTCCCGTTTACGTCGTGCCGCTGCCTGACCCAGCGGAACGGTCATGCCACAAACCACGTCTCGTTTGCCTTCTGCAGCGTTGAGCATTGGTTCGTGCTCGTTGCCCCGACAAAACACCGATGGATGGCGAAAATGTTCTGTCCGATAGACTTCAAGCAAGTTGGTCACCAACTGCTGTGGATCGTCGCTGTAGAGAACGCGCGCACCGGTCGCTTTCTGGCACGTCTCCAGAATGGTTTTGACCATGTCACTAATGCCGCCCGTTCCCGTCAGCACGCCGATCAGTTTGCCCTCGTCGTACGCAATCGCCAATTCACCAAGCGTGCCGCTGCTCCCGCCGACGATTACGACGATGTCGCTACTGCGAATATTGACGACTTCTCGCCCCATCAACCCGCTACCCGTAAAGATAAGGACGTCGTGCGCAAGCGTGGGCGAACCATAGTGATAGGCGTGTTCGTCCAAACTCAAGGCTGGAGAAATCCCAATGACCATACCGCCTCGTTCGCTGGCACCACGGGCCGCCGCGAGAGGCAAACCGGGGCAAGCTCCCGTTACCAGAATGCAATCCGCTTCGGCGATCCGTTCGCCTAGCAAAGCCGCAAGCCTTAGAAAGTTGCCGGGGATTTCATTTCCAGCACCACCCATCACGCCGATCTTGAGTTGCATGAATTACCTTCAGTTTTCCTGTGTGCGCTCACGAGTCAGGTGCCCGTGGCGCACGTATCGCAAACATGCTAAATCAACACACGAGATATGTCTTGGATGCAATGGACGCTGGATTTCTTCACAGAATAAAGAGTGCATTTTTGAAAGTTTCCTGCGTCAGCGGGCCTTGATGCACGGACTGAAGACAACGACGAGGGTGCTGCCTTCAAGCAGAGCATCGGCAGGGCCAATGTTCAAGCCTAGGAGCGTGGCGAGGGACGAGGAAAGCGACCATGCCGAGACTCATCCAGAGGTTTTGACGGATGATGCGGCGGGTGGCGCGGCTGAGTCCGATTGCTAGTGGCAAGTCGTCAAGATTCTCGGCCATCAAAGCGACGTCGGCAGTTTCCAACGCGACATCGCTGCCGGCAGCTCCCATCGCGATTCCAACTGACGCGAATGCCATCGCCGGGGCATCATTGACTCCGTCATCGACTATCGCGATGGGGCCTTCGCTTTGTAGCTGCTTAATCTCGTTGACTTTGCCGTCGGGCATCAAGTCGCCCCGGGCTTCATCGGAATAGCAGTCCTATTTACCAGGTCGATCCAAACAGTGCCTTGGGAAATGACTTTGTCGCATGGAACTGCTTTCCGACCTCGTCGATCGGATTGGATTTGCTCACTGGTTAGGATATGCCTGCGTTGGCTTGGTTCTATCGCTCGTCGCCACCACCACGGTGATGAGCGTCCAGGATCGCATCAAGGAATACGCGGTGTTACAGACGATCGGCGTTCGTCCGATGATGGCCGTTTTGTCACTCCAAGACGAGTCCACACGTATGGTGGTCTCACGAGTGTGCAACTGCAGCCTGATTCACGCAAACGAATTGGAGCAGGTTTACCTGACGTCCGTCGAGTTTCTCTACGAACGTTTTGCGTGAATCAAATGAGAGTGTGCGAGTCGTTGGTGGTACACCAACGGCGACGCCACTACTTGTTCCACCACCACTGGGTAGCGTCGTTGGCTGCCAACGCGGTTGATCGCATTTGCGTCATCGACGAATCATCCGTCTTTTGCGTCTGAACGATCGTGAAGGGGTCAATGTCGACACCTCCCGATGCTGTCACGATCCATCCGCTACGTCCACGAACAAAGCTGCACTCGGGGGAGACGGCTTTGGGCACCGAGTAACTGACTAGTTCGACGTCGTCATTTGGCACGTTAAGTACGGACAAGTCCAGGCCAGCTTTTTGGGCCAGTTGTTCTTGAACGATCAACGTTGCGACGACCGAAAGGTCCATCGCGTTTCGCAGGTCGCCGAAGACGGACATGTTTTGAGATAGCTGGCCGAAGTTGTCGGTCATCTTCTGAGCCCATGTTTCCGCAATTTTGTCGGTGCGACCACTTCGCTTGGCAGAGCCGTCTTTTTCGATGACATCTTGTTCGGTCAGTGTCTTGACGCCTTGCCCGGTAAGTTTCCAAGCGGTCTTGTCTTCGCTGCGAGTCATCGCGTCGTAGTTGCAAACCATCCACCAACGTGGGTTTTGCGAAGCGTTTTTACGACCGTTCTTGGCTATTTGCAAATAGCTTGGCAGTTCAGCAATGGGCGATCGCGCCAGCGCCATAGCGAGGCGTTTCATTTCATAGTCGGCGGCGATTAGCGTACGTGCGTAACGGCTGTCTTGTGGTACGCCTGTCACGGAAATCGTTTGCAGGCCAAAAGCTTCTTTCATTGACTCTTCGAAAACCGCAGGGCTTTGTCCGGGGCGAAGCTTGATTTTACTCAATAGCTTTGCAAGTCGCTGACGTCCTTCGGCCGTGGGTTCGATCGAGCAGCTGATGCCACCGTTACGCGACGTTTCAACACTTTGCAGTGCGACGGCGAAGTCTTCCAGGCGAAGAACAGCGCCACTTGTTTTGGTTCCAACAACGGAACCGTCGTCTATCAGCTTCCAAGGTTCTGCCGGTCCGGCGATGACGATGTCGTTATTTTCTTTGTCAACGAACAGATATTCGATTCGTTGTAGGCCAGCCATGAACGAGATCGACTCGGGCAGGGCGGCGCCGGTTTTGCGGCTTTCGACGATGGCGGCTTGCAGTTTCTTAAGCGAGACCATACGCAATTCGGCAGCTTCGGCCAATTTGCCTTCGGGAGCGTCGACGACCCCACGCATGACGTTGGCGAGATCAAGTTTTTCGTCGACGGTCGCGGTGCGGACGATGCCGGCTGCATCAATCATGACACCACCGACGGCACGTCCACCACCATTTAATATACCTCCGTGAACGGATGCGGCCAAACAAATAACGCCAACGCTAAGGGCAGCGACCGAACGAATCACGCTGTTGCGACTTGCAAATGGGTTGCTCAGTAGCATCGAAAAGATCTCCAAGGGATCGGCTGCGGATTAGACCGCGACACAGAAAGAGGTGGCGAAACGAAAGTGGCGTTGATCGGGGAACAGCCCGCAAAAACGCATGGCAATCCGCCAATGGTGACCTTAGGATAGAATAGTCGACACCAAATCTAGTAGCAACAGAAGTCTTGGCAGCGATCACGGTTTGGTGCAGGGATTTCCTTTCGTTTTGACACATCCACGGTACTGGAAGCGTCGCGATCGAGTCGGCTGGGGTCACACTCGTAGGCGGTGACCTGCGAGGGGTCGCGGCGGCCGTCCCAGTGGGATGGAGGAAGGGGGCCATTCGTCCGGCGACTCGTCGGACAGCGGCAAGAAAGTCTACCCCCAGGGCGCATAGTGTCGCCGGGGAACGCATGAATTGCGGTAACCACGCCAACCGCGGGTGATGTGACGCCCTGGTCGGTCGGCGACTTCGCCGGGAATCACAACCGTTCGCCAATACGACTGAGGCCGGGCAGCTTTAGAAGTTAGCGACAAATTCTTACGGGCCTGCTCACTAATTTCCAAAATAGTCTGCTTCTCAGTGGACTTCGCTGCCGGTTTGTCATCGGACGCGTCAGCCGTTTCCTGTTGCGGAAACAACTGTTTACGGAACGACCAACCAGCAAACAGAACGGCTACCAAGATCGCAGGACCAGCTAGCGATTTAGCAATTGACACCAATCGATTCATAGAAGTATCTCGTTAAAAGTCCACAGAGCAGCACCGAGCGCAGCAACTTTCCGAGCGCGCACGCGCAAGCGAATAGGCTGTCTTGATTAAAAGAAAATGATGGCTGAATCACCAAGGAAGAAATCTGGCGTACAAGACGCCGAGATTCGGTGATGTGCGTCCGCTACAACCGTAGCGAGGCGACGAGAAGGTAGATCGGAAGCTCCGAGGATCGGTCGGGCAAAGTCTTCGCAAGACCATGTGCAGCTCGATTTGACCCATCAAAACCAAGCTCGATAAACCCGAAGGCGATGGGTGTGTCGATCTGCTCGGCCGCTGAAACTCGGCTCAGCGAAGCATTCGAATGGGGCAGGTAGACCGCGTCCGTTTCATGATTGTCGGGTGTCGACAGAACGTCGCCCCCGTCCGAATCGACGTCATCTTCATGGTCATGACCGTGACGCTCATGATCGTGATCGCATTAGTTCGATGAGTGTCCGCCAAACAGGTGCCAGTGCGGCCGCGCCGTATGGTCGTCCGGCTCCGCCATACCACTACCCGCGTGCGAATGAGGCAACGCTTGCCCCAGCACAAACAGCGGAATCAGCAGGATGGAAAGAAATCGGTTCAAACGAATGGTCCTGTCACGTTGAAAATACCCACGATAAGTATAGGTAGCCGGTCGAAATTCGCCTGGCCCAATCTCAGCTCGCCCTATCAGTCCACAGCTCGAAACCAATCGAAAACATGGTCATGACCTTCCATTCCCACGACGCGGTTGCGTGCCGACAGACTACCAAACTCTTTGTGTTCAAAGCGGGAGAGGATCGTTTCGTTCTCCGATGGGTCGGGAGTTGCATCCGCATCCTAGCTCAGCATCATGTATCCGCCGGGAACCAGAGAGCGATGCACCGCAGTGGTCTGCTGATCAAAAAGTTTCGGATAGCCGGTGTTGTAGCGACGAGTCCCCGCCAGCGTCACGTTAGACGGCTTCGCCTCTGCCATCGCAGGAAGCATGACCTCACGGAGGTACTTGCGGTCGGCAAAGCCATGGTCCCGCAAATTGAAAGCGACGGAATCAGCGAATCGTTTCGTTTTGGCGACAATACTCATGTGGTCAGTTCAGGGTGCATGTCAAGTGATGAAATTGGAAATGACGGTCTAAGCATTCTCTGCAAATTTTTCGTCCTTGATTCCGAGCTTGAGCTTCCATTCCATGGCAGCGCAGTACAGAACGGGCACGACAAACATCGTCATAATCGCGATCACCATTCCACCGAAGCTGGGAATGGCCATCGGGACCATGATGTCACTACCTCGGCCGGTGGACGTGAGTACCGGGATCAGCGCAAGGATGGTGGTTGCGGTCGTCATCAGGCATGGGCGGCACCGTCGCATGCCCGCCGTGACGGTTGCTTCCCGAGCATGTTTCGCATCGGTGATCTTGTCCTTGCGGAAACTCTCGTCCAGGTAAGACGCGATCACCACGCCGTCATCGGTGGCGATCCCAAAAAGCGCCAGAAAGCCGACCCAGACGGCAACGCTGAGATTGATTGTGTGAACCTGAAACAGCTGACGCATATTGGTTCCGAGGAAATCGAAGTTGAGGAACCAATCAGTGCCGTAGAGCCACAGCATGATAAATCCGCCCGACCAGGCAACCATGATTCCGCTGAACACTAGCGAAGACGTGATGACCGATTTGAATTGCATGTAGAGAATCAAGAAGATCAGGCCGAGCGCCAGTGGCAACACGATCATCAACGTCTTTTGCGATCGAATCTGATTCTCGTAATTTCCGGCAAACGTGTAGCTCACGCCTGCCGGCAGAACGAGTTCACCACTGTCGATCTTTTCTTGCAAGAAAGCCTGTGCGTCTTCAACAACATCGACCTCCGCATTGCCGGGCTTCATATCGAACAGGACGTATCCGACGAGGAAGGTATCCTCGCTCTTGATCACCTGCGGCCCGCGGAGGTATTTGATTTCCGCCAATTGTTCGATTGGTATGTGTTGGCCCATCGGTGTCGGAACCAGAATCCGGCCAAGTGACTCGGCTTCATCTCGCAATTCTCGGTAATAGCGAACGCGGACCGGATATCGCTCTCGACCTTCGACGGTGGTTGTGATCCGCTTGCCACCGATCGCGACTTCAATCACGTCCTGGACATCTCGGATTTGCAATCCGTACCGCTTGATCGCGTCACGGTCGATGTCAATTTCCAAGTACGGTTTGCCAACAATGCGGTCAGCAATGACGGCGGGCGCCTCCACGGTTGGCACCTGTTTCAAAAACCCCTCGATTTGCAATGAAACCCTTTCGATGGTTTCCAGGTCGGGGCCTTTGACCTTCATGCCCATCGGCGCGCGCATACCACTTTGCAGCATCACGATTCGAGCGGCGATCGGCTGTAATTTCGGTGCGGAGGTGGTGCCAGGAATGTCAGCCGCTTCGGTGATCTTTTGCCAGATGTCATTAGGAGATTTGATTTCGTCGCGCCACTGCCGAAACGGTCTGCCATGAGGATTTTCAATCAGTTCGCCCTGTTCATCGCGAATGAACTCTTCCGATTCTTCGTCATAGCGAAATCTCAAGCGATTCCCGTTTTGATCGGTTTTGTATTCCGACTTGTACGTGATGAAGGTCTCGATCATCGAAATCGGAGCCGGATCGAGCGGACTTTCAGCGCGACCGATTTTGCCAACGACGGAATCCACTTCCGGAATGGAAATGAGAAACTTGTTTTGCAGTTGCAGTACGTCCATTGCTTCGCCAATCGAAGCGTGAGGCATGGTCGTTGGCATGTAGAGGAACGATCCTTCGTCCAGTGGCGGCATGAACTCCTTCCCCAGGCCAGGCAGTGCGTCGGTGGCGAGTGTCCACGGCTTTGATTGTCGAATCGTTTCCTCGGAGACCCCGACATGCGATGCCGCCTTCGGCACGAAGGTGAAAACACGATCAAATCCTTGCCAAGCGCATAGCCCAAGCAGCAGGAAGATCGTGGGAATCGACAAGAAGAAAAGCTTGTGACCCAAGCACCAACGCAAGATCGGTTCGTAGAGATAGCGTTGGAATATCGTGAAGAATCCAAGCAGGCCACCAATCAAAATACCGACGAACAATAGGTTGCGGATCATGCCCTTCTCAGGACCGAGCGGCAGCCAATGCTCGGCCAAGATGAAGGCAACCACAAGCACCGCAATCGCGTTTGCGATCATCGGCCCCATCTCTTGGTATTTCTTCGGAATGCGTTCTTCCAAAAGCTTGTAAACTCCCAAGCCTGCAATGATCGCTCCTGCCCACCACGAGACCAAGACCGCAAGCAGAATCCCCGCGGCAATCAAGGCGATCATCATGTAGCGGCGGAGTACACCCGATTTGACTCGGCCACCCATCAGCACGTGCGCCGCCGGAGGGATGATGGTCAGTGCGACGATGACGGACGCAATCAACGCAAACGTTTTTGTAAAGGCGAGCGGACGAAATAACTTGCCTTCCGCAGCGACCATCGTGAACACGGGCAAGAAGCTGATCACGGTCGTCGAAACCGCCGTCAACACTGCACTGGCAACTTCATGAGCCGCTCGAAAGATCACATCCGCGCGATTTTCGTCGGGATCGGCTTCGTCCAGATGCTTCAATATGTTTTCACACAGAATGATACCCATATCGACCATCGTCCCGATCGCGATGGCGATGCCCGAGAGTGCCACGATGTTGGCGTCGACGCCGAATGTCTTCATTGCGATGAAGCACATCAAAACTGCGATTGGCAATAAGACGCTGATCAACATTGAACTGCGGAGGTGTAACACCATCACGATGATCACGATGATCGTGACCAAAATTTCTTCGGTTAAAGCCGTGTTGAGCGTTCCCAGGGTTTCATAGATGACGCCTGTGCGATCATAGAACGGAACAATTCCGATTTGGCTGGTCGTGATCCAATTAGGCCATTGCTCGCGAGGGAGATTGCGCAGGTGAGCGACCCACCGATCATGGATGGGTTCCATGCCTTCCGTCGGAGGCAGTTCGTTTCGCTCGGCATACGCTTGGACCTGTTCGGGCGCCACTTGCGTGTAATCAATCACCACCTTGGTCGGTAGACCAACGGAGACTTCCTGGATTTTCTTTTTGACATTCTTGATTGCTTGAAGCGGGTTGTAGCCGTAACGAACGGTAACGACTCCGCCGACTGCCTCCGACCCCGCCTTGTCCAGTGCACCACGACGCAGCGCGGGGCCTAGTCGCACGGTACCAATGTCCTTCACTGTGATGGGAACATTGTCGGAGACCTTGAGGACTGTTTTTTCGAGATCTTCCACCTGCTCGATAAAGCCCAGGCCACGAACGATGTACTCCGCCTTGTTAAGCTCAATCGTTCTCGCTCCGACATCGACGTTTGACATGCGAACTGCCATGTAAACATCGGACAGCGTCACATCGGCCGCCCGCATCGCATCGGGATCAACGTCAATTTGGTACTCTTGCACAAAGCCGCCGATGGAAGCGACTTCGCTGACACCCTCGGCTGCCGTGATCGCATAACGAACGTACCAATCTTGATACGTCCGCAGCTCGTTCGGGTCCCACCCGCCGGTCGGATTGCCGTCAGGATCGAGTCCCTCCAGCGTGTACCACATGATCTGGCCGAGAGCGGTCGCATCGGGTCCCAGTGCTGGCTGGACGCCTTCGGGTAGCGTGCCGGCCGGCAAACTGTTCAGCTTTTCCAGCACACGTGATCGCGACCAATAGAACTCGGCTTCCTCATTGAAAATGATATAGATCGTCGAGAAGCCAAAGATCGAGTAACTGCGAATTGTTTTGACTTCGGGAAGACCGAGCAGCGCAACCGTGAGCGGATACCCGATCTGGTCTTCGATATCCTGCGGACTGCGCCCCATCCACTCGGTAAACACGATCTGCTGGTTTTCACCGATGTCGGGAATGGCATCGACGGGTACTGGATTGCGTGGAAGGTCGCCGATCTTCCAATCAAACGGAGCGACCATCACGCCCCAGCCAACAGTGGCAGCGACCAGCAAAGCTACAATCAGCTTGTTGTGTATGCAGAACCAGATGATGCCGCCGAGAAGTGACCGGCGGTTGGCGTCTACATCCGGAGCGACAACGTGTTGCGAATCGGATTCCGTCTTGGAGGCGAGGGTATTGTCCGAGGATTGTGACATTCGTTATGCAGTGTCTTCTAGTTGACGTTTTTACCCCGATACCTCCATGCGAATTCGGTTGGCTCGGGCGGGGGACATGGTGCTTCGTTCATCATCGAGTTCAAAACTCGACAACTGGAGTTAGCCGTGATTGTGTTTCCCGTGTTCGTTGCCACCTGGTGGCGGAGCCTCAACGAGAGGTGCGACTTTGTCGGCACACTTGAGCATCGAGCCTCCGTAATAGGGATTGCGAACGGTATCGTTAGCCTGCAACCAAGTCGCTCCACGGCCATCAAACGCCATCGGGCAATGCAGTTCAAACAATTGATTGCCGCTATGAAATCCAAACATTCGTTGGATGGTCATCAATTCATCAGACAATAGTGCAAACGCGGATCGCATCGCTCCCAGATCCGTCGCCTTTGCTAACCTCGCGACAATCGATGAGAGGCTTCGAGACTCTGCTGCCCATCGCTTTGAGGCTACTTCAGCGAGTGTGCTAGCGTCGATCGCTTTAAGGCTTTGATCAAGTTGTTCGACATCATTGGCGACCGCATCCACTTTGTCCGAAGCCAGGCCGTCGCCGATCGCAAGATACGGGTTCAACAAACGATCAAGCTGTTGGCGAAAAGCCATTGGCACATCAAGCGTCTCCTCAGGCATCTCGTGACCAGCATGTGAAATCCCAAACATCTTCTGCAGCCGCATCGCGTGTTCCTTGGTCACCAAAGTAACGCGATCCGCATCTTGCAAGCTTTGAATGTCTTGCCCTTCGACCGAGTCGTTGCGCAACAACATTGCGAACTCGCGCCATTGGGCCGCCATGTCACCCAACAAAGCACTTCCTTCCACAGCCGCTACCTTCTGCCCAACTTCCGCAAACGCGTCACGGATATTGTTCAGATCTGCTTTCTCAATGGCGGCTTCGACTGCCTTGATGGAATCAAGAACTGCCAGCATCTGCTCGCCCACCTTTGGCGGAAGCGACATTTTGGAGTGGTCGGCCATCGCTTCGCCATTACCTGGCGGCATCGCATCGCCGCCGTGGTCGTGAGCACCACCACCGCCGCCACCCGATGGCGTCATCATGGAAGGCTTGGCGGAAATTTGCAGAGCGCTATCGAGCTTGAAGTTGCCATTGGTGACGACTAACTCACCTTCTTTTAGACCAGATTTGACAAGGTAGTAGTCCCCGGCACGAGGTCCGAGGACAATCTCGCGTCCTTCGTAGGTTGGCTCCTCCGCATCAGGCACCTGGACGTAAACAATCGCTCGCGTACCGGTTAGCAAAGCCGCCGAAATCGGAATTACGAGAGCCTTCGCCGTATCGCTGGGCTCGGCCGTCACATAACCGAGTGTTTCTGCACGCACCAACGGCATTCCACAAATGTCACAATCACCCGGTTCGTCTTTAACGATCTCCGGGTGCATCGGACTGATCCATTTGCCAGCCAACGATGCATCCAACACTCGCCCGCCCGCCGCGATTTTGGATCGAACAATCGCCCGCACGAACATCTCCGGCTTTAGCCGTCCATCTTCGTTCGACACGTTCACCCGAACTTTGACAGTTCGCGTGTCCTTGTTCAAAACGGGGTCAATAAACGCGATTTGACCTTTGAAGACTTCACCCGGGTAGGCCTCCGTCGTGAAATCAACTTCTTGCCCATACTTAAGCCAAGCCAAGTCCGATTCGTATGCATCCATTTGCACCCACAGATGACTCAGGTCAGCAACGGTGTAAATGCGATCTCCCGTACGGACACGGTCACCCTCCTGGCGGAGCTTCTCCACGACAATTCCGCTGGCCGGTGAGTAGATCGTTAGGTGCGTACTCGGTTTCCCACGCTGCTCGATTTCTTTGATTTGCTTTTCGGTGATCCCCAGCAACCGCAGCTTCTCACGGGCGGATTCCGCTAAGTCGATTGGCTCGACGAAACGAGATGACGAACGCCCCGCATTGGACTCGAGGGCCGCGATCAATTCCTGTTGGGCGGTGTACAACTCTTCGCTGTAGATGTACGCCATATGATCGCCCTTGTTGACTTCGACGCCAGTGAAGTCGACATACAATCGGTCCAAGCGTCCGGAAACCCATGCAGTGATGTAAGCCAAACGCGTCTCGTCATACTCAATCTTTCCGACCATCCGCACATCGGCAGTCACATACCGACGTCCTACCGGAACGGTCTGAATGTTCATCAGCTTCTTAACGTCCGCGTTGATCGAAACAGTACGGACGCCGCTCGCCGACTTCTTCACCGGCACCAAATCCATACCGCAAATGGGGCAGCTACCGGGGCCGTCGCGCCGAATCTGAGGGTGCATCGAACAGGTCCAGATTGCCGGTGCATTCGATGCTTGCTCAGCCACAACGGCTTGGGAACCCGCTGACGAGTCCGATGTCGATGGTCCTCGCAACCACCATGCAAACGCAAAGCCGATCACCAAGAAGCCGACTGCCTGGACGAGCCAAGTGTTGTCACGAAGTTTTTGAAATACGGGTTTCATCCGTTGTCCCTAGATAATTGAATTTGCGTTTTGACGGCGATTGGTGATCAAGTCTGTTCAAACCACCTGACCAGTGCCGTGACTTCTTCTTGGTCCTTCACGCCGACAGCCGTCACACTCCGTGGGCCCTCTCGCCATGTCGCTGCGATGCTTGAATCGAGATCGACTAGACAACACTCCTTATCACCGCACATCGCCATGCTGGAGGCTCGGTCCCCAAACCAGTCAACCTCTTCGTCGTCGTGTTCAAACAGAACCAACGTTGAACCATCCTGACGTTTGCACACCGCCTTGACGCAGGTGCAGCAGGGCATCTTCAAAACACTTGTTGACGCGAGTGAATAGCCCTGCGGCAAGCCGTCAGCTACGACCGGCCGATAACCGACCAGGTGGACGGCCTCATCCGGAGCGACCAATTTGCCATCGTATTTATCCAGCAAGAACTGCTCCGCCGCATCAGGATTCTCCGGAAGCGCCCGCAGGTAGTGATCCATTGTCGCGACGAATTCCTTGCTGTGCCCCTGATCCATGTCGGACATCGAATCGTGACGTGATATCCAAACGCTTAAGCCAAACACAAGGAGCATCGAAGCGGCGATCGCGAGACGCTGATACATCGCCCGACTCCAACGCGGATTTGGCGAGCGATCCGCATTTGCACCGGAGGCCAACTCAACAGCAGGGGCAACTGCTAACGAGGGCTTTGCCCGGCCAACGCTCTCTGTCGCGTTGTCCGCGTCGAGGCCTTGAACAATTTGCCCCCAAACACTCGGCGGAACTGGCGGGGCGGCGGTACGTGAGAAAGCACCACTAAGCTGCTCGTACTCGGTCAAAGCCCTCGCGCATCCCTGACAGTCCTGCAAATGTTCTGCAACGGCGGCACGCACGTCGACCGACAACTCGTCGTCGTAAAACGCCGAGAGCAAATCTTGTGTTTCTTTACAGTTCATAAGCGATGCCTGCGACCTTTCGTGGCCTGTCCGTGAAAACGAGTTCCGCGCCGTTCGCCGCGTCGTATCGAGAACTCGTCAATGGTTGGATACCTCTAAACCGCGGTTCCTTCACGATTTTCAGCGATTTCGCACGAAACGTCGATGCTGGACGCATCTTTTTCAGAATTCCTGCGAAAATTGGTGAAGAACGGCACGACTGAAAGCATCTGAGTCGGCGTAAGCATCTTTCCAACGCCTTTTTCGACGAGGAATCCAGAGTCATGACTTTTCTGAAGTGGTCGTTGCCTATTGCCGCCCTCGCCATACTTGCCATCAGTTTTACAGGCTGTGATTCGTCGCAGGTTCAACCAGCCGACGATACCGCACCAGCTACCGAGATGGAGGGTGGATCGGACCACGATGCCATGGATCACGATGAGCACGCGATGCACGACCACGCATCCCACTCGGGAGGAGACGCTACCGAAGAAATCCCGGCTCCAGAGGCGAAGTCCGACATGGACAAAATGATGGAAACGCTGGCCAGTTTCTCGGAAAAGGACAAAGCATCGGCAATGAAGCAGCACTTCTGCCCCGTCAGCGGAGAAATGCTCGGCGTGATGGGCAAGCCTGAGAAGATCGATGTCGAAGGCCAAACCGTCTGGATCTGCTGCGATGGCTGCAAGGACAAGCTGCTCGCTGACACCGAAAAATACCTCGCCAAGATCAACCAGTAGATTCGGGCACTCGAAACCTTCTCTAGGAGTCTCCGTTTTGGACTTGAAGAACACTGGCTGTGACGTCGCGTATGACCACATTGGAATCCCAACAATCCATCCTAGCGAAGGCGAAGTTTATCATCCGGACATTTGTGCGCATATTCTTCGTGTGAAAACAGATGCGTTGCGAATCGAAAAGATTCGCTTCGACGCTGATGCGCCGTTCCCCGATGACGTTAAGACACGGACTCACGTTGCGTTCAGAGTAGACAGTTTGAGCGAGGCAATTTTCGGAAATCAGATCGTAATGCCACCGACGGAATTCAAGCCTGGGATCCGATTTGCCTTTGTCGATATCGAGGGAGTGCTGATCGAATTTTTTGAGATTGACTAACGAACACGGGCAACTCCATGCACGTTGCTTCGAGTGGTCCCATTCGTTTTCTGCAGACTCATTGGCACGCAGCCGTGAGCCTTCAAGGGCGGTGTGGAGCATCGGAAACGATCGAACTTCGCGATCGATTCTAAGTTGTACACCGCCCTTGTCGCTTGTGAAGTATTCCCTATGAAGCAATTCCAAATGTCAATCGAAAAACGCATAAGCCGAGGACTCGAGCGTTTGGGGTGCGGAGAAATTCGCGTGACGCATCTCGGTGCCGGCAAAATAGCGCTATTTTGTAACCACAAGGATGCAAACGAACGTGCCATAGCGATTGCTGCGACAAAGACAGTTCCAGGTGTCACTGAAATCAGATTCAGAACGGCAAGGCTTCGTGCTGAGTAGGGAAATACGGCCGACACTGACGCAGCAGAAATTCTTATTCGAGCCCTTTTCGATGCCGATCAAAGATGATCAACCATCATTTGTACATAAATGACCGAGACTTATCGCCGAATGCGGTCGAAGAATCGGCGCTGTCGTTAATCAAGATGCGTCTTCCGAATTGTTTGAGCGAGGCTTCGAGGCCCTCCAGCACGAACAGTCTCATTCGTCCAGCGCAAGCTTTCGCGATACACCAACGCACTCAACAAATGGCTTCCGTGTGTATCACTTGTCGATCACGCGAGTCCCAGCTTTCGTCGCGCTTCCGGCATCCCGGTTTGGGTACGCAAGAACAAGAAACGCTATAAATACTCGATAGAAGATGACAACGCTTGCACGACCGCTAACGGGGATGTACAAACCAAGAGCATTCGGTAAACACCATGTTTTTAAACCCTTCAGGTTTAGCCTCATAACCTCGAGGTCGTCGGTTTTAATCCGGGACCTGCACTGCTGTAATCGTTCAGAAGCGTTTCCTGGGTAAACTGCTGATCCTCTCCGCAGCGCGAATCAAAGTCGTCCATGCGCCACCCGGGACCTTCTTGCGAAAGCGGCGAGTGTATCGGCCACAGGCCTTCGGGGAAGTCACATGCTGGTTCGCTTTACTCCGGCGATTTAGTCAGACTCGCGTCCTCATGTTCGCTCCAGGATTTGGCATCCCGACAAAGTTTACTTTATCTGTCTGCGGCATCTCTGATCATGCCACGGCGTCAAGGTCCGTTCGGTCCGACGCTTTGCTCTGTCGCTCACTGCTGCTTTCGTATTCGCGAAAGGCTCCACCGTGACTTACCGTGCTCGACTGAACCAAGCCGCCGGCAGGCAATCGAAAAGAATGAATTTTTGCGATTGTCGGATTGCCACAACGAAGAAGAATGGAGAATCACGATGTCACATACCGTAGGAGACAAAGACCATTGGCTAATCGGCAGAATCTTCTACTCCTATTCATTCAACAGGAGAGAACGGATTGAACGGCGAATCAACCTAGCGATCGAAGAACCGCAAGCGAGTACTGATCCAGGATTCGTTGAGCGGATTCGCGAACAGGCGGCTAGGAAGTCGCTCGGCTTGCAAGCGTTGCATGACGAACTGGAAGCGGCAAATGCAAAACATCCGTTTGAAACGGCGTAACGAAGCGATAGAGATCTGGTCCACCGTAACGGGTAAGCCATCCGAAGAAAGTGGAAGCAGCTATCGAGTGTCGTCTGATGTCGAATCGTCGCTTCGGGGTCGGCGATTGGGTCACGAAAAGGAATTGATGGCGGCTCATCCGCTTGGCTCTGAAATCCTTCGTCTTCGACACGAGAAAGAGGAGCTGCTCGATACCGTCTGCCTCGCGACTTCATCAGCCCAGATAAAGGAACTCTGGAAGCGTTTTGCCGATATTCTCAAGTGGGAACCACCGGCACTTCAGCAGAAGGCAATGGAAATCGAGCCAGAGACGTCCGAAAGGTAGAGCAAGCTTCCATTGCTCAGACCGCTCGATCCTCGGGCGGTCTTTTTCAAGAATGTGCCATTCTCGAATATGTGAAATAGAATGCGTCTTCACCCCCGAACGCAATGTAATAGATTCTGGGTTCGCCGGACGGCGATTCTAGCTGTCACTGGCCGCTCGGCGGAAGAGTCACTCATGAACCCGCAGTTAGTGAGTCTGCCACGCGGGGCGACTGCAATGCCCAACGCATGCACTCTTCAGTTGGTAGCCTTGTTGCATTCGGTCGTCTCATCACTCCCCCGTGCCCAGACGCGATCTTTTCCTGCGCCTCTCGGGTTGGCTGAGGCCAACCCTTACGGCATTGTTCCGCTGAACGCTCCACCGTCCCCGAACGGGACGTGAACGCTCACCGCTGGGGCGGCTCGCTGCGGGCTGTACGCCCGCTGGTCTCGCTTGGCCGCTCGACCTGCGACCGAGCCTGCTGGGGCAGGCTGCGGTCGCTCTCGCCGTCGCTGAACGCTTCGGCGTTGCGGCTCACTTGCGTTCGCCGCCCTGTTACGCGAGCCACTTCGCTGCCCGCGCCGTGGATGGAACAATCGGCACCTGTACCAGCATTCCGCCTGACCCACCCAAGTTCCATTCCTGATGCCACTGACTACGGCTACATCAAACGACTTAGAGTCGTTTGATGGTGGAAGGTGTTAGCTACAGGTATCTGCAAATACATCCTATGACGCTCTGTGTAAAATTGGAGCCATTCAAAACCACCAGCATGCGAGTTCTTACAACCAATGAGCGACCGACCAATTCAATTTCGCGGGACTTCGTATCCGGTCATTGAACGCGTTCGTGTTGGTGGTCGTCTGTATTTGGTGGTGGCTAGAATCGGGACGGCTGGCCGTCGAGCTTACCAAGCTTACGACCCGGCTATTGGCATGATGCGAGCGCTACATGTGCTGCCACACTCGGACGCAACGATGAAACGCATTGGCACACTGCAACGCCTGACGCAGGGTGACAATGAGATATTGCAGATTATCGAATATCGTCGCGAGAAAAACCAGATCTGGGTGGTGTTGCCGTGGATAAATGGCTTTGATCTACGCAATGTTCTGTCCGGCATCCGAGATCGGAAACGAGCACGCATTGCCGCCCCCGAGGCATTGCGTTTGGTGAAGGGTGTTGCACACGCTCTACACCATCTGCATCGCCGCAAGCAGATCATTCACGGCGACATCAAGCCCGCCAATCTGATTCTGACCAAGAGAACTGGCTTGGTCTTAATCGACTACGGAAATGCCTGGACCGTGGAACGTACGATGGCGCGAAGTCAGGGTGATGGCGTAAGCCAGATTTATGCGGCACCCGAACTGGCTCGGGGTGAACACCATGTCGATTTTCGTATCGACATCTTTTCAGTCGGGGTAATCCTCTACGAAATGTTGACCAGCGTCATTCCTTACGAAGGACACGGAGGCAAGGTTGCAACGCTGCCGAGCTCCGCTTTGTCTGGGTTGCAATTGACGCCAGTGAGCAAAATCAGTCCTGAACGCGAGAGACTTTCAAAACGTATTTGGCATCCGATTGACCAGCTTCTTGCTCGTTCCCTGGCAATCGACCCAGACGACCGTTTCGAGACATCGAGCGAATGGTTGGACGCGTGGACGTCCGTTATGCACGAGCTTCATCGAACAAAGCAGCGATCGACGGAAAGACACTGGTTCTCCCGGTTGCTCAATTGGCCTTCAAAATAGACGCATGCAGCCGATTGCAAATCATGTACGCACAAAATCTGAACTAAAGTTGCGTTGCGGAAGTCGCGGTCGTCAGTCAAGAACGCATTGGCGTTCCGCGTGATGCCGACGAAACCAGCCTGATTTTACGGTATTCACCGCCTCCAATAGTGGATCAGAGTATCACTTCGGTCGCTGAACGCTACTCCAAGCGAACAAGACGCTCGTTTCGTTCATGTTTTGGCTTCCACCGAAAACGATCACCGCAACTGCAATTGAAGACCCGTCCCTTTCCGTTCGCCAATAGGAACGGTTCGAGCGGTTCACCATAGCGGTATGTCTTGATCTCTTTAACTGCCGGTCGCGGAAAACCATGCGGACATCCGCTGCAAATGGATACAGTTGCCGGCTCAGGCGGTTGCCATTCGCCCGCATCGGATTGCTGGATCATCGTGCGGACGTGTTCCAATGCGGAATAGAATTTGTCTCGATTCTCACGGAGATTTGGAATGGTGACCCCCTGATACGTGTCACCGAACAGGATGATGGCATAAGGACAAAACGCCCCTTCGGTGGCCTCGATCAAATGACAGTGCGCCATCACACGAACGATGTGCTGAAGCAGAATTGGCCCCGCGGCTTTTTGGACGCGATGGACCGGCACGGACATTGATCCTTTCTGAAGAATCCGTCGCGGCTTGCCGCTCACTTTCCAGCGTTCATCTTTCATGGCCGCCTCCGGGCGGCGAACCTCGAATCCTGCTCGTAGCAGTCCCCACCAATTGACGTTTTGATACCGCGTGCTATTCGGATCGGGTTCGCAGTCAACGGCAATCGTCGCTTCGAGACGACGCTCCGCAAGAGTCTTCCACCGTCCGTATTCGCGTATTGCAAAGTTCAGCCAAACGCCCGTGCAGACCACCAACATGAGAGGAAAACCGGTCAGCCGGACGAGTGGCGATAAAACCAATACAACCACACCAATGACGAACCCGACCAACATCCAGAATATTCGCCGCAGGCTCCTATCCAATTCCTCTTGGATCGCATCCAGTTCATACCATGGCAACAACGCCAACGACGGTAACTCTTCCTCCGCATCGACATAGCTCCCTTCGTGCGTGAGAACGCCGGCACGCGGACAAAACCGGTATTCAGCAATGGTCGATGCGCTCAGCCAAGGATCGCTGTCCAGGGCATCCAAAAGAGGCATCGGATTGCCTGGCACCTGTGTCGCGTACGATGGAGGTTGCCTCGACGTTTTCGGTTCCGACTGAGGGTTCGGCGGTGAGTCTTCAACGCGATCCGCTTCCACATCCGCGTCGCTTCTCGATGATGCCGATGACATTCGTTTCTCAAGCTCGTCGACATGCATTTGCACGATTGCAAGAAATACGTCGGCGGCCTTCGTCATCTCCTCCTCTGTCGGCTCACCATCAATCGAATCATGCGAAACTCGGTTGCGAATGTTAACGGCGTACGCGGCATCGCCATACATCTTTCGACCGAGAAACCGCTTGCGAATTTGGACCAAGGTTCGTAAGCCCTTTTTCTCCTCAGCGTTAATGAAGAAATGTCGCTTGATCACACGCTCGACCAGCCTTGCCGAACGAACGAGTCGTTTCTCCGCGTCCAACAACTCGTCGACATACAGTAGCCGTCGTTGTAGTTCGTTGATGGATTCGTGCAGTTCGTCGCTTACGTCCTCTTCTGTCATCTCCGACCCCATTCTTCAATCAATGGAATGATCTCCAAAAAAGAGCTGGGACGGTCGCTGCGAAACACCGACCCTGATTTCACCACGACATCGTGAACGCTTTTGGGGAGCGATATCGACTCGAGCTGCATTGCCTCATCGCCTACCTCGGGGAGCTTGCCCAAAAGCACGTGACTGGCCAATCTTGACCAACTATAGACGTCAGCTCGAAAATCAACATCCTCACTGTCGGCCTCGCCAGCACGGTACGGATCGACAGGCCAATCTTTGGTGGAAACGGTCGGACCCCGATCCACCAGTTTTGCCAGCTCGAATTCTGTAAGTATTGCGCGGCCATCGTGACGCCGGATCAGGACTGCTGCTGGGTTGAGTTCTCGCCGAACAATACCCTGTTCATGGAGCGCAAGAAGTCCGCTGCCAATATCGAGCAATAGCTGTCGTGCGGTCGCCTGTTCGAGAGGCGTGCCGTCAAGCTTTCTCTGCAATGATTCGCCATCAATCCACTCATCGATTACCCAGTAGAACTGCTCTACTGGATCGTGAAACGCAGTGATGTTTTGGATGATGTTCGGATGTGACGCCAATGAAGCGCACACATTGGGGTGCCTCTTGATCCATGTGCGACATCGTTGTTCTTCATCCGTCGACAGATGGCGAAGATCGAAGCGTTTGCCACGAGCGTAGCGATCCAATTCCAAGTGACGCAGACGACAAATCTGGAACTTCAAGCCGTTTGACGCGGCTTGCCAATCCGTCAGCACATCTGCCACCAAGTATTCGTGAACGGTGGACAAACCGCCGGACGGTGCGCTATCCGCCATCAGAAAATCGAGACCCGTGCCCAGGGCTTCTGCAATCGCCAACGCGGAGGTTCGATAAATCGCGTTTCCAGCCAGCAAGTTGTTGATGGTTCCACTCGACTTCTGCGATTGCGCCGCCAAGGCTTCAACACTCAGGCCGCGCTTGTTCATCAGGTTCGTGACCTTGGCAGGGTCGAGCTGCACGGATCGACCGTGCTTCATGCGTTTTTTTGACATCGAGACGGTGCTAGTCACTTTCCCCAACTTTTCGACAGCTTGTTTCAACTTGAATTTAGCCTGAATCTTGCTGGGCCAATAATTCTGTCACTCCGAGTCAATCGACATTCCCGGAGGCACTGTTCCAGAAACACCGACAGGAGTTGGCAATGCTTCAAAAAACGACCCAATGGATGACCGATCGACTTGTCGAGCGGGCACTGCCGAGTATCGGAAGCTTTATGGCGTCCGCCCTACAGCGGATGCTGATCCTCGGCCATGTAGAGCATCATAACCAATTGGAAGAGCAGGCTCGAAGATACGAGGCAGCGGGGAAACCGCAATTGGCAAAGTTGATTCGAGACGGAGCGACGAATCTCTCGCTCGACGATCCCTTTAGTTCCGCCCCAGCGATTTGCGAGCGGCTGTCCGACGGTACGGAAAACGCTTCTGAATTGGCGATCGGGATTGCGGATGCCACCGCAAAGTCCAGGCGAAGCAAGAAGCGAGCGTCCAAGGTTGATGACAATCAAAGCAGAAAGTCGCCGGAACTGGGTGAATGAACGGTTTAATCCACTTCACCGAAAGGGACTTGACCGTGCTACGCGCTCTCAGCTTTCAAGTGCGATTATTCGGTCAGCGTCAATTGGCAGAATCGCTCTGGCATGGGGACGTCGCCAATACACGGCGGCGTATGCGCAGATTCGTGGACCTCGGGTTGATTGAACGACAAGTGACCCTAGCGCGGCCACTACCGGAGCTACTTGGCCCGGTCGCTCAGTGGCGACCAGGTCAATCGGAACCAGATGTCAGCCGCATTGCATTTCAATTGCAAAGTCGTTGGCGCTATCGAGCGATGCGTTCGACGGTTGTATTCACTCCGACGAAAACTGTTGTGAACCACTTTGGAGGACGCCAAAAAGCGACGCTGTCACCACAGGTTTCTCACGACCTTGGCGTCTCCGCTGTATGGCTTTGGTTCTGCTGTTTTCAACCGGATTTAGCTCAGGCTTGGAGAAGCGAAGACATGCTTACTGACATCGAACGAAACCAATCGGTGCCAGACGCAGTGCTCGTCGACCAAGACGAACATCCTTTAGTCCTAATCGAATACGGCGGTGACTACTCGGCGGATCGAGTCGCCGCCTTTCATGACGACGCAGCTTCACGCGGCTTGCCCTATCAAATTTGGTGAACCGAATATGGAACAACAAAGCTTTCGGCCGCGAGATGCCGCCTTCGTGAATTTCACGATTCGATATCGCATCGGCACGAACAAAGCGTACGGAACGCAACTGCTTCCGGATATCAGCCTCAACGCCGTCGCAAAAGTGACAGCGAGACTTTGTGACATGGGCCTACTAACACGACTGCCTCTCGTCCTACCTGAAAACTATTTTCGCCTCGGTCCGAAAGCGGTCAGCGTGTTGGGACTTTCGCCGCGTCACTGCGAACCTCTTGGGCCTCAGTCGCTGCCTGTTGATTATGCAACATTGATTTACGCCACGCAGAGTGTGACACCGAAACGACGCCTCTCACCACTTGAGCTATCGCAATACACACCGTGGCTGCCTGAAGGTTTGCGGGCATCACCCTACTGTGTGGCAGGTGACGGCCGACTTGACCTTATTCGCGTTGATCTGGGTGGATCGCCGCAGCATGTAGCTCGCAAAGTTGCCGCCGCAGCGAATCAACGCTTGAGCATTCCTGAATTGGCGGACCTAGCTGGCCGTTCCAAATTCCAAATCGCGGTGCTCACGACAAGTGCGCAAAAAGCGAGCTACATCGCCAAGGCGCTCGAGATCATCGACTGCATGGATGCGATACGAATCCATCTCACTGTAATCCCTCAACTATCGCTGCTGCTCCTACGCGGCAAATAATCTTTGGAGACTCAAAATGCCACGAAGCGTCTATTACCAATCGCCAGGAAACCCAATCCAAATCGCGAAGGTACCGCCAGAATCCTTGGAGTTAGAATTTGTCTACCATCGTGGAGTCGACAACGACGATGAGGCATACTCGAAGAGCGTTTTGAATGATGTCGTCTTCGTAAGCTTCGCAGGACTGTTTGTTCTCTGGATGCAGGCGATCTTACTTAACGTTTCGATCATATCGCTCATCCTGTTCAGCTTTCTTGTCCTGCTGCTCTGGCGGATTGTTGAATCACGTCTCAACACAATGTCGAGTACGGTTGTTTTGGCGATTCTTGCGGTTTGGCTCTACAGCCTGGTCCCCCTTCCAGGTTCTCTTGATGTACTTGTCGCAATAATGGCAACGCTGTGTCTGGCGCGCGAAGTTGTCCGCCACTTTACGTTTTTGGCGACAGTCGCGCCAGTTCAGTTGCGAACGGCATGGACGATTCGCAAAGCAGTTTGTTGGCAGACGCTCGCGAGCAGCATGGTGTTGCTGCCAATCGCGATTGGCGTGTCAATACCATCCGCCATGCCCACAACGTTGCTCATCGGTGGGTTCGCAGCCGCCGTTGCCGTCCTGATGTATGTAGAGAATCCGCGAGACTACGCGGATAACTTCTGGGATGCCGTTCGCAGTTGGTGCAGCTACAACCGCAACGAAAGCCATGTAGCTGGAATTCTTCTCAGTCCGGCTGGCACATGTAAGCAGCGAATTCGCATGCTAGTCGTCGTTGCCCTTTTGAACGCTTGCGTGATCTTCAAGGTCCTGTTCTTGCCACTATTGTCTGGTTCGGGTTTGCGTTCGTCACTTGCTGGCGGTTCCGACAATATCGTCGCGCTAGTCGCGCAGCTCTGCATTGCCGGCGTCGCAAGCGGAATCGTAGCGCTCTTACCACTGTCAATGATTCTTGCCGTTCTTTGCGTGGTCGGAATTCCGGTTTTCGGTCGAATGTCGCTTCCGGAACCAAGCTATGTTCCCGCCGACGAGTGGAAGGAGATCACTGATCGAATTCGACAGTCCCGCAATGACGTCGAACGCAACAGCATCTACCTGGGGCGAGTCAGCTACGACCAGTCGCCAATGCTAGTTCCGACAGACATATTTAAGGAACACGCGCATTTCTTGGGTGACAGTGGATCGGGAAAGACTGCACGTGGCCTAGCTCCTTTCATCGAGCAGGTGCTCGGCACGGGAAAAGCCAGTGCGATGATCCTCGACCTAAAGGGTGACTCTCAAGAGCTGTTGCAAACCGTCCGTTGTGGAGTAAAAACCGCGAAGGAACTCGACGATGTCGAAGTTCCGATTCGGTACTTCAGCCTTCGAGATGATCAGGCCACGTACGGTTTTAACCCGTTTCGTCTCTCAAGTTGGCAGCTACTCAACGACCTGCAAAAAACCGACATCCTATGCGGTGCCATGGGCCTTATCTACGGTAGCGACTACGGTGAAGGCTACTATTCATCGGCCAATGCGTCCGTCCTCTACGCGACCGTTCGGCACTTTCCCAACGTAGCTAGTTTCGAGGAGTTGGCTGAGAAGATCGGCTATGTGCTTGCACGGCCAAAGGCGCACGGACTTGACGCAAAGTCCCGTGACGCTGGCAATCACGTCAAGATGACGGTAACTCGATTGGCTTCGATTGCAGCGCTCAATGTCGGTGAAGACTCAACGCCCAACGAGGACGTCTTAGAGCACTGCATTGATCCTGGGCGACTTTTTGCCGCGCCGGAAGCTCACTACTACAGCATGTCCGCGACGCTTGGTCCCGGATCATCACCTGAAGTCGCTCGCTTTGCAACTTTCATGCTGATGATGGCCTCAACATTGAGTAAACGAGACGTGCCTGTTTACTTGATCATTGACGAATTTCAGCGAATGGCGTCCAAAAACTTGGACTACTTACTCCAGCTCGCTCGAAGTATGGGCGTTGCCGTCATTCTTGCGAATCAGTCGATGCAAGACCTTCAGCGTTACGACTTGGTTTCGGTACTCGAAACGAATTGTCGATACCGCCAATGGTTTGCAATTTCTGGCTGGGACGACCAAGAACGCCTCTCGCGTCACAGTGGAGAGACAGTTGACCTGCTCAACGGGGAATCGATAAGTAGCTCAACGAATGACAAGGGAACGACAACGAGCTCGAGCCATTCTGTCAACGAATTCGTAGGCCCAAGATTAACCCAAAACGATATCAAGCTCGTCAGCGATGACGACCGCAAGAGCATCGTCTTAATCAACCGCGGTTCAGGATACGCTCAGTACGGGGGAATGCCCGTGGTGATTGAAAGTGACTTCCATATTTCCCAGGAGGAATACCGAAGTCGAAAACAAACTCCATGGCCCACCGACGACATCGGAACTTTCATTCCCGCAAACTGGGACCGTCCCGCGTCGCGCGGAACACGGCGAGGTAGGGACCAACCGCCGGCCCCGACGATCACGCATGAGTCAATTCCGACTTCCTCAAGCAATGAAAGAAGAGAGGCGAAGCGGCGTCGCCGTGGAGCGAAGAAAAGCAACGCACCGGTGGAAAACACGGGAGGCACGGAGACCGAGTCAGAGACATCGGATGCCTTCGATCGCTACCTGCGAGAGAATCCTCTTCAATCGGAAGACAAAACTGCGGACGACACCGTGGAGGAGCAATCGTGATTTCCTCTTGGATACGACCGATTTATGACCTGATCGAGACTCTCGCCTGTCGCGTGAGAGTGATGTCAATGAATCAGATTCATCACGGCTGGTCGCAGTCGTTCGGTTCATCGCAAGAAATCGTTGAGGTCGTCGAGCGGCTCGTGCGCGCAAGGTTGTTGGACGGCGACGTTCGTAACTTGCAACTTCCGCCCGTCACTGACGAACCTCTTTGCGACTGGGTGCCAGGAGAACCTGACCCGAATTTCGAACGGATCGAATATCTCGTTCAGTCTCGCTGGTGTGGCCAGGAAGTTCCGACGCCGATTGTCGCCGCCACCGAGAAAGCGTGTCGCTTGTTCGGTTCCAATGCCGGTGGGATGCCGCCCCTGACGCATCTCAATCACGACTTGTTGTTAGGAGAAGTCTTCGCTCGATACCGCTGTCAGCAGCCTGAAGTATGCGCGAGCTGGCTGGGTGAAGATGCGGTTGAGATAGCAGAACGAGGCGTCAAGAACCCGGATGCCTTCCTATTTGATACCCGAGGCCATGTCACCAAGGTCGTCGAGTCAGCGGGTAAATACTCGCTCAGCCAACTGGAGTCATTTCATAGACACTGCAAATCGGCCAACTTGCCCTACGAACTCTGGTAAATCCAAAGCCAACATCATGCATATCTGGAAAACCGAGCGTCCAATCATCGACCACCTCATGCGGCACACGATCGCTACGGACCGCCTATTGCCAATCCAAGACCGGGAAAGAGCGATGATAACTATCGCTCACTTGGTTCGCTCTAAGCAAATTAGTCAATGGCAGCACAGAAGTGGTCTTCGCTACTGGACGCTGTTTGCACCCAGGCCGCTGTCCGAAGTTTCGTTAGTGAAGGCTCTCGGGTTGACGCTGTTTCTCCTCGAAACAACTAAGCGATCGGCCTTGACCAGCGACGACATACGAGAGTACTTCCCTCAGCTTTTTCGACACGGATTGCCCTACGGCTACTTTGTAGAACAAAACGAACGATGTACTGGACTCGGCTATGCGAAGGTCGATGTTTGCTCACGTGTAAGTCGAATCGTCGAACGCTCACTGTGGAGTATTGACAAGCACCGTTCTCATCGACAGTTTCGCAAATTGATAGACGAGGGCCGTTTCACTCTCACCTGGATCGTCGCCACGGACGCAAAACGACGGCGACTTACCGATGCGTTTCGACTTGCCACAGCAAGTGGGGTGTCCATTCGCGTTTGCGCAATACGAGAGCTGCTCGACATCGTCGCCCCGATTCCCAACCCACGATAACGGACCATCGCTCACTTCCCTTTGTGGATTTGAAAACGTCTCTCGGCCCGAGAGCAGAAAAAACAACGGGCAGGTGATCGCCTTCGATTGCTTGGCAAGTCCTGTAAGGACTCGTCAATCAACGTCGCTTGGAATGAGCCAGCGACGTCAACAGGAGGTCCGATATGGCTCGGCTAAAGGATCATCTTAATGCGCCACCGGAGCTAGTTAGTTGGGTGGCTACCCGAGTGGTGTTTTGGCCCATTTTGGTCGTGCGCGTCGCAATCATTGTCGGCGTGTGCGCAATCTGGTCCTACCAGGCTCCGCAAATCGCTGCACTCGTTTGGTCGAGTTCAACGAAAGCGGAGAAAACACCCATCGAAAATCGAGCGCCGAAGAGGAGTCAAGCAATGCAGAAATTGCTCGACGACCTCAACGACGTTCGTGCTCGCATCAGTGAGCAAATGCCGTAACCGGAACGACGGACGTTCCGGATTAACAACAACGCCGGCGGTGACAGGAGGGCCTGCTCGCCGGCAATCACAACACAGTGTGGATAACACACAAGGAGAGAAAATGGCAAATAAGCCGATTAAGCGATTCGCAGTAGGTAGCGGAATCCGTGCTTCGATTTGGGAAAACCAATCGAAGAACAATGGAGGAACGTGGCACAGCGTCACGATCACCCGCACCTACCGCGATGGAGATGAATACAAGGACACCACGTCGTTTCGACGTGACGACTTGTTGTTCGTCGCCAAGGCATCGGAACTGGCGTTTGCATGGTGTCTGAAGCAGGCGAAAGCCAGCAATCAATCAGAGACCAAGCAGTAACGGAAAACTTTGCCGGTGGGTGCAACCCACCGGCTTCACGGACGAAACCGCCATGAAGCATGTCAACGAATTAGCACTCTTTCCGATGGGAAGACTCGTGATGACCAAAGGAGTAATGGAAGCAATTTCCGCCGATGAAATGCTTGTTGCAATCATTCGGCACTCCCAAGGTGATTGGGGCGATGTGTGCGATGAAGACCGTTTATCAAACGCGGCTGCGCTAGTGCAGCCTTACCGTTTGTTCTCGGTCTACACAGCGATGGACGAAACCAAGTTTTGGATCATCACAGAGCACGATCGCTCCTACACGACGATTCTCCTACCGAACGAGTACTAGATCGCAACATCGGTTTTTTCGCCCAAGTGGCGACAAGGGTTATTCCCATGGTTTTGCCGGGCTGTTCGTGTCAGCCCGGCACTTTTCCACAGTCCTTCTCCCTGACAGGCCACTGTCAGGGAGGGGCGATTGAAGAACGGGGAGTTCACGCCCCTCTGTCACACGTGAACTTCCCCTTTTGGAGAAAAACAATGACACGACTTTATCAACGCCTAGTAATTCGACTAATGCCAGTCGCTTTGCTCAATGCGATACACATCGTTTATGAGGAGTGCGCCGCGTCATGTATTGACCGGACAAACTCACCATTCGTGCATCCGATTGAAACATTTGCGAGTTGGCTACGTGAAGCACATGAGATTGGCTGGGTACCGCCTAGTCGACCAATTCCCTTGGGAGACAAAGGGTCGATTTCCGGAATGGACGATGGAACAAATCCGTCGTGGCTGTCGGAATCGGATTGGCTTCACGAAGAGACGAACTAGGCAACTAGCGTGGAGAGGGTGACAGCTCTCCACGCATTTTTAATCAACCTTTGACAACCGGCTGCAATGAAATGACTCAGCAAACAAGAAAACCGTACGCGTTGGTTGGGGCCGAGCACCTTACTGCGTCAATACACAAAACCGGCGATGAACTGATCGGCTTCCAATACCGGTTCAACATTATTCGTCTTGTCAGCCAAACCGGAAGAGTCACTCACTGGTTTGGCCCGAACGACCTCGAGGCACTTGTCAAGCTGACCCGCGTTTTGGCCGGAGAGCTTGCCATTGACGGCTGCATGGACAGTTCTCTGCGCCAACGGCTCTGCCGACTTTCAGTTGTGCTTGACGAAGCCATTGAAGGAATGGAAGACGCAAACAGTGACGGGGCATGTCAATGAAAACCAAGCTAGTCCACGAACTGCGGTACGGCATGCTGCTCCTGAAGATCAAACGTGCCAGCAATAATAGAACCTCAATCCACGTTGTCTCGATTCATCGACTGTACCGAAACGGCGAGCTCTGGCACGAATCCACTCGTTTCGGGCAGGACGACATTCCTTCGATGCGATACCTGCTCGATGAAGCACATTCCTGGATGCTTTCTCAAACAGAAGAGAATGCCGGCGGAAACGGTGAACGGCAATGAAAAACCGTTTACCGAGCATCGTGAATGATCTCAACACGTTGATCGAAACGAATGCAAAATTCACTACGGTCTACGCCGATCCGCCGTGGTCCTATTCAAACAAGGCCGCTCGCGGTGCAGCCGACAATCACTACCCCACGATGACACTCGACGCCATCTGTCGCTTTCCGGTTGCTGACTTGATTGCGGCCGACGCTCATCTGCATCTTTGGACAACGAACGGTTTTCTACGTGAGGCATTTGATGTCATGGACGCTTGGGGCTTCGCTTTCAAGTCTTGTCTTGTTTGGATCAAACCTCAAATGGGGATGGGGAACTACTGGCGCGTCTCGCACGAATTCCTACTTCTTGGAGTGCGAGGCAGATTGCCTTTCAACGACAACACATGCAGAAGCTGGCTGCTTCATCCGCGGACGCGCCACAGCAAAAAACCATTCGCCGCACGATCGCTGATTGAGCGAGTAAGCCCAGGCCCTTACCTCGAACTATTTGGGCGTGAAGAGCAGCCGCGAACTGACTGGACAGTGTACGGAAACCAAGTGGAGCGTCGGCTGTTCTAGCTACCGGCAAATCGCGATGCCAAAAACTCCAAACGAACCGAAACCCTTACTCACCGTCGCCGATGTCGCGAATTGGCTAAGCGTATCAGGCAGTTTGGTTTATCAGCTTGTCGAGGCTGGCAAGTTGCCCGTTTACCGTATCGGCAATGGTCGCGGCGCAATTCGATTCCGCCCTGAAGATGTTGAATGCTACCTCGCCGATTGTCGGACTGAAAACCAACCCCTTCAAACAGTGCGAAAACTACGACCTCAGCTCAAACATCTGCGGTTGGACTGAATTATTGCGCTTACTCGAACATCAGAGGCGACCGAAAGGCTCGCTTCGCCAGACCCTGTCCGGCTGCCACCGGTCAGGGTCGTTTTCGTTCTGGAAGGGAAAGTGTTTCTCTAATTCAGCAATATCCATCGCCATCTCTTTCGATCAAGAACACAACTATTCGACACATAGCTCCGGTGGCGGCCGCCGGAGCGCGCAAGCGAGTTGGTGAACACTGGTCGGTCTGAGAAGCTCGTCCAGTTTTGTCGGCTCCCAGGTAGTGGCTTTGTGCGGGGGTGAAAGTGATTTCCTCCAATTGAGACCTGGAGCCTTTTCTTCCTTCTCCAGCGCGAAACCGCCCACAGGTCACCCGATCCAAAATGACTGCACAAGAAGACGGAATCACGACCTTGGCCGCGACCAACCGTTGTTTGCTGCGCGGCTAAATCCAGGCAATAGGCCCTTCGCCAGATACCCATTTTTGACTAGCCATCATGGACTTCCACGAATTCAAGCCCCATCTCATCAAGAAATCGGCTTGGATATTTACGATAGCCGTTTGAGCGTTGAGAGTAGGTAAACGTCAAGTTACTTTCTGCACGAGTGATTGCTACAAAGCAGGCTCTACGCTCTTCCTCCATCTGCGGCGATCGGTCGCCCTCCTTGATCGCGCGGAAGTCAGGCATGCAATCATCCTGCATTCCAACAATGTACACATGCTTGAACTCAAGTCCTTTAGCACCATGAATTGTCATCAAGCAAACAGAGTCGTCTGGCGAAGTGGGTGCCTTTGATCGCATGTCCAGCTCCTGGACGAAACAGTCAAGCTCGACATCCTCCCCAAAATGGAGTGCAAGATCGTCCGTTATTTCCTGCCATGCGCGCTCATCTAGGGAAAGGTTTGCGAGGTGTTTTTCGCCTGAGCAACGATTCAAATTCTGGATTGCCTCTACAGCATCAGATGTCCAGTTCTGAAAGCACTCAGGAGATTCCACCACGTCCAAAAGCGACTGAGACAACACCTCGACAAAACAATGACCGTCAGATAGCTGTGGCAAAACGGCGTTGACCAACGCGGAAAGTGACGCGGCTCCAAGTCCAGTGGTGTGAACATCGGGCATTCCGTTGAAAGAGTCGGCGAGGGTTGAGAGGAGGATAGCATCTGATGGTCTTGCAATTGCCCTGAGCATCAATTGCAACCACCGAAACTCCGATGTCAGGAAGTTGTCTTGTCGGGCAACCAACTCTGCGTTTACGCCGAATTCCTGTAGCCGGTCACGTATCGGTTCAAGCGTTTTTCGATTCCTACACAGGACAGCGATGCGACTCGGGTTTGCTCCATAGCGCTCATAAATATCCTCGCAAACCCAACTACATTCATCGTCATTGGATTCAAATTCGTGGACTGAGACGGCTCCATCGCCTGCCGATTCTGCGAAAGCGATCAATGGCAGTTTCTCTGAATCTCGAAGGTCGTTGTTGCCGATCAGCCGATTAGCGAGTTCAAGAATCTCTGGGCAACAACGATAGTTTTCCGGCAACTGAAACACACTTGGACTAAACGCCGCGCGAAGCTCAGCAATGCGCTCGACACTCGCGCCGTTCCACGCGTAAATGAGTTGATCGTCATCCGCCACAACAAACAAGCCCTGTCCGCTGACGCTAGCGATCAGTCGTAGAAATGCCATCTGGCCGACATTGGAGTCCTGGAACTCGTCGATACAGACAAACGGAAACTCAACCCGAACCAGCTTTTGCGCTGCTGGGTTTTCTTCAAGCAATCGGATGACGAACGGCAGAACGAAGTCCATATCGACTCGATTCTGTTGCAGCAGTGAATTGCAATAGCGTTTCACCGTCGCGGAGTGTCCGCGCGGATCGGTGCCAGCTTTCCCAATATCGCTAAGCGACTCTTTGAATTTGCCGTAAGATGATTTTCCGGCAAAGATTTGAGCGTCCTCTGCAGAAATATTTCGCAAGATTGCTTGCCGTTCAGCGTCTTCTACCACTATCCCGAAGTCAGGTTGGATTCCGATAAGGTGACCATGTTGTCGCAGCAACTCACAGGCGAACGAGTGGAAAGTGGATGTGACGCACCGGTACTCTTCGTCTCCGGTTTCGCGAAGACGCTCTAGCATTTCGCGAGCGGCTTTGTTCGTGAAAGTTAATGCAAGAATTCGTCCGTCTCTCGCACTCGTCTCATTCAGTATTCGTTGAATTTTCGCGATCAAGGTTCTTGTCTTCCCTGATCCTGGCCCAGCGATGACCAGAGTCGCCGAATTGACATGCTCCAGTGCACGCTCTTGGCTACTGTTTAGCGATTCATTCATTTTAGTATTCATGTGCCAAGCCCTTGCGCGACATTGGTGACGTTAGTAATGACCTGAAGAATTTCCGGAGGGCAATTGCTTAGCTGGTTTGCGCGGATGTCTTCAACAACGTCCAATGCCGCACCAGGTTTCGATCGACTCCTCAACGATGACTTGAGAATTTTTTTTCGACGATCATCTGCGTTCGTATTCCGAGCTTCCATAGCCAGTTTTTGAGCTGGGCAAATGCCTTCGTAATAGGCTTGGAATCCATTTTCCCAAAGCACGGATTCAATATCTGGCAATGACCATTGTGTAATGTGCTCTGCGTAAACGCGGCCATTGAGGTGGCTTGATGCTTGGGCCGCATACTTGCTCCCTTCAGCATCGCCGTCCGAAAGAACATGCCACGTGATTCCAAGCTGGTCGGCTAGCGGAATCAAAAGGTCAAGATTGGTCTGCGCAAACGGGACGACATAGACCCCCAATGATGAAAAGGAGCTCCCAGCGAATTGAGAAATTGGCGGGAGGAAATGAAACTCCGTTTCCCCCTCGACAAACAGCCACATTCGTCCAAAAAGCAAGTAGCCTCTTTGACCAAACACGTGGAAATGAAGCTTGCGTTGATCGTGATCGGGGATCGAATTCCGCGGAACCAACCCAATACGATGCTGATCACCGAGTCTGTAGAGCCGACGAATGTTGGTCAGCTCGCACTCGCCAACAAATTCTCCTGAATGGGTTGAGACAACGACTTGGTCCGCCACGCTATTGACGGTTCCAGTAACCGATGAAACAGCCCAGGGATGAAGGTGAGCCTCGGGTTCCTCGATGGTAGCTGCAGAAAGGCAATGCCCAGCTTGCTTCGCCAGCTTAGCGAATGCAGAAAAGAGAAAGAATGCAGCGAGGCTTTGTGTGCCTGCACCGTGCATTCCAATTGGCAGATCGGTGCCGACCCGACTTTTGATTCGCACTTCCGTGCGCTGGAGAAGCGACTTAATACTTGGTGGAAGTGGCGACACTCGGACGCCATCGACGCCATGTCCGACATCAGTCATGCCAGACAGCTTCATCAATTCCTCGACGACAAGTTTCAAATTTTCTGAATTTGCAACGAGCCGCGAGCCGAGCTGGTCGAGCTCCGCTTCAATTTCCGCAGCGAGTTCAGACTCAAGCGTTGTCGCATCTAGAATAGGCCCCAAGAATTGTGCGGTTGGCCGAAAGTCGTGAGTTGCAGTCCGGTTTGCGTGAAGTGATTTGCAACTCACTAGTTCGCACAATCCGTTCAGCCCCTCATAGGTGACGTTTTTTTGGAGCTCATCACCATTCGGGTTCAGGAACACGGGCGAATGGCTCGCTTGGCCTGTTAGATCATTCCATGTGCCTGTCACGCGAAGGATGACTTCGTTCTCTGCCGTGTTCGGATTGATCGAAACCACTCTTCTTAACTTCCGTGTAATAATTGCTTCGTCGGGATCATTCGCTGGAATTACGAACGTACATTCCAGACGGATTTCCGATGGAGGACTGCCCTGAAAATCTTGCTCGCGAAAGACGTACCCACGCTTCGCGGGGACTTTGTCTAGGCAAATTCGGAAAGCATCTAGCACTGAGGATTTACCAGCGTTGTTTTCGCCGATAAGCACGGTTCGGGGCGCAAGCGGAACATCTAAGCGAGTGATGCCGCGATAATTTTCAATGATAAGTCTCGATGCGTGCATCTGAGTCAATCAATCTGCGTTGGAGTTACGAAGGCCGCAATTGTTCGTTTGCACGAAACAATCAAGCCATGTTGTTTTCTTCAAGAGCACGCCAGTAGCGGGAAAGTTCACGCTCGGCCGGGGAGTACCTATACCGATAAATCTGGGAAATCGTGAGAATCTCGCTCAGCTTACCAGCTTACGCCGTTTGCAGCGCCGGAAACGCCTTGTACGCGTGGCGAGGAAAAGGTCCGCGGACTTGTTCTTGGCGTCCAGACTTTCGGCGCACCGGTGGCCGACATCGGTGACTCCAGTCGGGCAAGGATCCCAGTCCGATGACTGCCAATGCGCAGGTATCGCGACGACCTTGGGCGCGCTGGACTATCACACACACGTTCTGCGTTCACGACCGGTGCTCAGATAGCCAATTCCTTTTTGAGGCCGTCTGATTCGAGACTCCGTACACTCGCGTGTTCCGGGCGCCCTCGCACGCTTGTCCGCTCACGAGGGCGTCGCAATTCCTGCTACCGAAAAACGTCTAACCGTCTGTTGCACGCTTTGCTTGATCACGCATGTGATCGGGGCTGTGCGACAAGTGCTGATAGACACGAGCGAGCATCGCCGGATCTTTGTGTCCCATTAGTAAAGCAACAGTCAAAGCGTCCACGCCTCGCTTCAAAGCGTTCGTGGCCCAGGAATGACGAAGAGCGTAAAGCGAGTAGCGCGGCGCCACCTGAAAGGCCATTTTACGAAGTAGTTTTTGCTTCGCCTCGCAGCGAAGTTCCGCCGACGTCTTTTCCCGTTCGACACCCTTGATGCGTTTGGTTTTCTTCAACGTTTCAATGCATTTGCGAATATCCTCTTCGCTAGGCTCCATGCCACTCGCTTTCAGTGTCGCTTTACCCATCCGAATTCGGATGCGATCAACTCCGCAGTTCACTGCATCCTTGGTCCAGGGTCTTCCACGGCTGTTGCGAAACAGTTCGTTTCCATCAGATTGAGCGAGTAAACGCTTCGTGATCGAATACGCCTCGTCGTCGAGGTATACGACGCGTGGCGCCTTCTTTCCTTTCGATTGGTTCTGCGGAAACACCCACCGGGCTTTGTCGATTTCGACGTAGCTGGCAATCAACCGCAACGATTCTTGTGGACGGCATCCGGTATGATACGTCGTGACTATCAAGTCTCGAAGCGACGGCTCTGTAACGTAAGCCAGCATCGCCTCGAATTCCTCCGGAGGAATGTAGACTTCACGTCGCTCGGGCGATGGAACTTCCATCGCAGTGAGTGGGCTAGTTTCGATATAGCCCTGCTTGACGGCCCACTTCAGACACGTCTTGATCGATCGGAAGTAGTTGTGGCGAGTCGTCACCGCCAATTCGTAGTCGTCGACCCACTGTTCGACATGGAACGGTCGAAGCTCGGAAACTTTGATGTCGGGATACTTACTCGCAAATCGTTGTAGACGATGGCGATACCACTCGAAGGTGTCCGGGGCTCGGTTTTTCTTCACCCAATCGAGAAATGTATCGATGATGGCGATGGCCGACTCTGGCGACAGATGTGCAACACGAGGCTGAAGCATCATCTGATGGTAAAGCTCAAACGCAGCGTCGCGGTCAGGGCCGAGATTGATTTGCTTGCGGTTGATCTCGACGTACCAGAGACCACGTGCTTTCTTGAAGAAGGGTTTGGGGAAGTGAGCCATAGTGAACCTCTACTGAATCCAAGGAATGGGGAAACATCAGAGGCGACAGAAAGGCTTGCTTCGCATCACACCGATGGCTGCCACCAAAGGGGGTGATGAGGGTCGTCTGACCAAAGTTCTCGGACAACTTTTCGGACAGTGCCAACGGACACCAAACAGTGAACATTCGCAAGTCCAAGTAATTGCAGGCTTTAAAGCAGCGACGCGGACGGGACTCGAACCCGCAACCTCCGGATCGACAGTCCGGGGCTCTAACCAATTGAGCTACCGCGCCTGGTGACAAGACCGAAGCGACAATGTCGCCGGCGTGTTCATGGCTGGAAGGCGGATTATATCGATGGTCCCGTGACCCGCAAGAGCACGTCTGAGGGAACTGCATCCTTTTGTTGTTCGGGAATGAAGATTGGCCGGTTGGACACGTTGTACCGGTTGCATCGGCGCTCCAGCCGTTATTCCGGTCCGGTTCGTGTCGGGACGGGCCCGTCGGAGCCAACAAGCCGCCAATTCGATCCTAGGCTTCCGTTAGGCTGCGGGTCATTTTACCGCAAGCAACCTCGACCGCTTGGCGCCGTCAACGACCGGGGCCAAAGGCCGCTCGGTCCATCGGCAGCATGCCATTTGTGGACTGCAAATGCTCCCGGTGGGCTGCAAGTGCTCCTAGTGGGTTGGCCGATTTCCTTCCCTTTAAAATCTCGACACAACGCGGCAACGCAGGTTCGTCATGAATACCGCAATCATCACAGCTTTCTCGATCACCGGGTGGTTTTCATCCGTCGTGCGATGGGTCACCAGTTCCTTCAACTCGATGGATGTGACGCAGTGGGGGATCGTCGCCGCTTGTGCCGTGGTTTTCGGGTTCTTGTGCCTCAAGGGTACTGCGCTGGATCGCTAGGTAAGCTCGATCGCTAGGTGGGCTGGATCAATAGGTGGGGCTCGATCGCTAGCAGGCTCGTTCGGCCGGCCGAACTCGACCGGGTTTGAGCGTCGGCGTCTCGCTCGCCAGGCATCTTTACTGATTCATCGCGGACGACTGCTGTCACTGGCCGATGGATCCGATTTCCCGGCATCGCATGATCCCGGCATCCCATTGGCATCGACCAAAGTGCATCACACCGGGAATACGCAACACCGGCAATACGCACCCCGATTGTTGCCCGATCACTCACTGGTGTACCGTTCGGCCTGGTTCCGCCACAGGACGCACGCGCCTTTACCGCACGGGGCTTTTACTGGGGGCCTTTACTGCACGGGTTCAATTTCTTCGCGGCACACCCTTCTTCGCGGCCCACTTCTTTTCTTGTTCGATTTCCTGTGAAGGAAAGGTGCGACCGGCCAACGGAATGCTCACGGCGCGAAACGCCTACCCACGAAACGCCTACCGACGGAATGCCTGCGGATGAAATCGATGAAATAGTTCGGCAGCGAGGCGGGGCTCGTCTGCCAGCTCAGCGGTCTCGTTCTACAATAGGTCAAGCGGATTGCTGCAGCCGCATGCCTGATTTCAGGTCAATTGCCGACGGCGAAACTTTCCAGGTTGGCACCGTGCCGCTATCATCACATGCGATAGCGGTACGATCATGCGACTGTGATGGTGACAATCCGAACTTTTTAGCAATGGAATCAAACGATGCCACTTTTTGAGATTGAAACCGATTCGCACATCATCATCACCTGGGCCGACGATGAGTCCGCGGCGAGAGTCGTTGTCAGTGACGCCTACCCGACCGATGACATCGTCCGATTGACCAAGCGTCCGCGCGATACTTGGGTGATCAGCAAAGGCGCCCTTGGGCTGACGAACAAATCACTCGATCCCTGTGTCGTCGCTCGCGATTGCCTGAGCCGTTCGGCGGGCGACAAGGTGAACGCGATTCGCTTGTACCGAATGGAAACCGGCAGCGATCTAGAACAGGCTCGCAAGGCGATCGAATCAAATATGGTGATCGGTTGGTAATGGAGAGAGAGAGGAAAGGTGGATCGTCGCCGGCAATAGGCAATCGTTAGACGTCATCTTTCAGGTCAGAAACGTAAGTCCTTGCGGCAATACCTCATCTCGCCTCACGCCATGCCTCGCTTCGTTTTCCTGCTGTTGGTCTTTTGTCTGCCGATCGTCGTCGGTTGCGAAGGTTGTCGACCTCAGGGGGACGCGGCCGACGAAACCGATGAACAGGCACCGGTTCAGGATTACACGGCCAAGCCTGCCGAGGCGTTTCCCGGCGGCAACGGGCCGATCGCCGGTGGGATCAAGCCCGGTCACTGGCTGACCGCGATGCAATCGCTCAAGAGCAACCGGGCTGATGCGCGCGGGCAATTGCGAAGTGACGCGGTAGCGACCGGTACGAATCTTTCCGGCCAAGCGGTCGATGCGACGCCCGGTCAATCGATTCCATCGGTCCGGCCCGTCGTGCTGCCAAAGGGGCAAGAGCGGCGGATCGATTTTCGTCTGCTCGCGCCCGTCCCGTTGATGGCCGATCAAAGCCGAGTCACGCTGGGCAGCCGGTTCGTTTCGTCCGGCGCGTCGGTGTACTTTGACGCCGGCCGGCAGCCGTTCTATGTGATGTCCGGCGAAGAATACTTCTTTGTCATCTTAACGAACCGTCCTGAGCGATTCGCAAAATTTCAAGTCGCCGACTGGGTCAGGCCCTTTCGCGATGAGGCGTCCTTTCAAGACAAATCGGCAAACTATCGAGTCGTGGTTCCGCCGACCGATGGCATGTTGCCCCTGGCCGAAACGATGTTGGATTGGACCAGCACCGCTTACGTGTTGTGGGACGATTTGTCGCCCGACGCGTTGACTCCCGCACAGGCGACCGCCATGGCCGATTGGCTGCGGTTCGGCGGCCAGCTGATCATCAACGGTGCGGACGCGGCCGACGGGATCGCCAAAACCAAGCTCGCCGATGTGATGCCGTTGAAACCCACCGGGAACATCCAGTTGGATGCCGATGCGGGAGCCAGCTTGCTAAAAAATTGGTCGGTCAGGACCGATCGAAGCACCGATGCGCAGATCGCTTTGTTGCGCAGCCAATCCGGACGCATCGCGGTCGACGGCAAACTGGTCGCCGGTGCATATGAGGTCAAGGAATCCGCCAATCTGTTACTCGCCCGCCGCGTCGGTCGCGGACGTGTGGTGCAATCGCGGTTCGACATGACCAGTGATTGGTTGTCACAGTGGAAATCGTTTGACAGTTTCCTCAACGCCGCAGTGTTGCTGCGTCCGCGGCGGGAGTACGTGGATTCCGTCGACGTGATGAGCGGTTCCTTTACGAGCCAACGCTATGCCGACAGCCAATTGAAACGCGCCGTCCCAACGGTCAATACGCGGTTTCACATCGCGGCACGCGACGCAGTCTTACGCGGCCCGGCGACCGCAGTCGCAGATGATTCCACCGCACCGGTCGTCAAAGTCTCGAATCCGAATGTCGGGTTCGGGGATTCGTTCACACGATATGATTTGGTCTCTGGCACGTCGGCGTGGAACGACAACAGCGACGCGATCCGTACGGCTCGCGAAATTTTGATCGATGAAGCGGGCATCGAAATTCCCGAGTCGTCGCTGATCGCGAAGTCGCTGGCGTACTATTTGATCCTTCTGGTGCCGGTCAACTACATCGTGTTCCGGCTGCTTGGCCGCCTGGAATATGCCTGGTTGGCCGTGCCCCTGATCGCCGTCGGAGGCGCCTTGTGGGTCGCACGATTGGCTCGATTGGATATCGGGTTTGCTCGCAGCCAGACGGAGATCGCCGTGTTAGAGATGCATGCCGGATATCCGCGCGGCCATTTGTCGCGAATCGTCGCAATCTATAACTCGCTGTCCAGTCGGTACGATGTACAGTTCGATCGGCTCGATGCGGCGGCATTGCCCGTTCAAACCGGAAACGACATCGCGGACAGCAGCGAAGTCGTATTCAAGACGTCGTTTGCCGAGGGGCCTTCGCTCAGCGGTGTTCCTGTGGCCAGTGGTCGTACTCAGCATATTCACGCCGAACAGATGATCGACTTGGGCGGCTCGATCGTTCGTCAAGAGGAATCGATTCGAAACGGAACCGAGTATGAATTGTTTGACGTGTTCGTGATCGAGAAAGACGACTCCGGTGATGTCCGCGTCGCAAGCGTCGGCGCGATCGCCCCGGGCGGAACTGTTTTGCCGCGATTCAAGCGTATTGCCGCAGCGGCAATCAGCGATGAGTTGCCCATGCAATCGGTCGCCCTGCTCCGCAAGCTCGCCTCATCGGCATCGATGCCCAGTGGCAGTGCGAGATTGGTCGGACGCATTGATCAATCGTTGCCCGGAATGACGATCACGCCGACGTCGAATCAGCTTTCGGGACAGACCTTGGTGTTGGCACACCTCACGGCGGCACCGTTGCCGGTTCCACAGCCCGATGTGAACCTGGTTGCCGACCTGCGACGCGTTAACAAACTTGATCCCAGCAAAAATCAGGCGATCGACGATGTCGAAGATGATGATGTCGAAGATGATGAAACAGAATAAGGACCGCTCATGATCACACTGAATGGTTTCGGCAAAGACTATGGTGACTTTACCGCGGTCGAAAATATCGATTTGCAAATCGACGCCGGTCAAACGTTCGGATTTATCGGGCCCAACGGCGCCGGCAAGAGCACAACGATTCGTTTCCTGGCGACGCTGTTGCGAGCGACGCGCGGCGGCGGCGAAGTCGCCGGATGCAACGTGATGACTGATCCGGTCGGTGTGCGTCAGTCGGTCGGGTACATGCCGGACAACTTTGGCGTGTACGACGGCATGAGGGTTTGGGAGTTTCTAGACTTCTTTGCCGTCGCCTATCGCATCGGTCGTTCCCAACGCAAGCAGATCATCGACAACGTGTTGGAACTGCTTGATCTCACCCACAAGCGCGATGACTTCGTCAATGGCTTGTCGCGTGGCATGAAACAACGATTGTGCTTGGCGAAAACGTTGGTGCATGATCCGCCGGTTTTGATTCTTGACGAACCGGCCAGCGGTCTTGATCCGCGAGCCCGCGTGGAAGTCAAAGCGCTGTTGAAAGAGCTGCGCAAGATGGGCAAGACCATTCTGATCAGCAGTCATATTCTGACGGAGCTGGCCGATTGCTGTACCTCGATTGGGATCATCGAGCGTGGGCAATTGTTGATGAGCGGCCCGATCGAAAACGTTTACAGCCAGATTCGACGAAACCGTATCGTCGAAATTCAATTCCTTTCGGGCGAGGAAGCGGGGTTGTCGATTCTGCGAAGCAGCCCGGCGCTGCGGTCCCTGGAAATTGAGCCGACCGCGGTGGTCGCCGAACTGGAGGCCGACGATGAGGGGCTCGCCGAATTGCTGGAGCAGTTGATCCGGGAAGGCGTCCGAATGCGGTCATTCAACGATCGCGACCCGACGCTGGAGGATGTCTTCATGACCGTGACAAAGGGGCTGGTCACCTGATCTGCGGCAAGATCAGGGGGTGTGCTTGTGATAATCCTCTGCCGACTTGACGTGGCGACGCCCCGCGTGATACTTTTTTCGCTTTGGCGAGTTGTCGGCACCGATCAAACGGTCACCACCGCGCCAAAACACCCTCGGGGGATTAGCTCAGTTGGGAGAGCGACGCGCTGGCAGCGCGTAGGTCATCGGTTCAAGTCCGTTATCCTCCACTCGGTTTTTGTTGTCTTTCTGCCGTTTGCACCGAATCATTGAATCGTCCATGCACGTTTCAATGCACGAATCGGGAGTAAGCAGATGCCACGACAACCAAAACCGTTCTTTCGAAAACAGACCAAGAGCTGGTACTGTTCCATCGGCGGCCGCCAGATTTCTCTCGGAAAAGACAGGGATGCGGCCCATCAGAAGTTTCACGAGCTAATGACTGATCGCGACGCAGTCACTTCCGAACTCGTGACCTTGTATGACCTTTCGCAGTCGTATCTCGATTGGTGCAACGCCAATCGCAAAAAAACGACCTACGATAAGCACGTGCTGTACCTTAAGAGCTTTATCGCTCACGTCGGCAACCGCATGAAAATTGCGCAGCTAAAACAACATCATCTTACGAAGTGGCGAGATGCAAACGCATCCTGGTCAGACAATTCGGCTCACGATGCTATTTCAATTGTCCAACGCATGATCAACTGGGCGGTTGAGGAGAATTACCTTCTCCGATCGCCAATACCGAAAGTAAAAAAACCACGCCGCAAGCGACGAGACGTCGTGTACACAGACAATCAGTGGAACACGATCGTTGCCACAGCACGTGGACCGATTCTTGACGTGCTCAACTTTCTTTATGTGACAGGATCCCGGCCCCGAGAAGCTCGTTGTTTAGAGTTGAAGCATGTACACAATGACTTGGTGATTTATCCGGCGGATGAATCGAAAGGTGAAACGGACCCGAGAGTCATCTATCTACCGGCCGAAGCCAAGAATATCGTTGATCGACTTGGCGCTGCGCATCCTGAGGGCCCGATATTCCGCAACACTCGGAATAATCCCTGGACTAAGAATGCGATCAAGTGCGCTCTTACGCGAATCAGTAAAAAGGTAGGTTTTCGCGTCATTGCATACGGAGCGCGACATTCCTACGCGACAAACGCGCTAACACAAGGTGGTGTTGATCCTGTGTCATTGGCCCACCTTATGGGACACAAAGACACTGCAATGGTTAGCCGCGTTTACTCGCACATCGCAAAGAACCCGAATTTCTTACGCGAGCAAGCCGAGAAAGCGGTCCGGCGAAAATCAGCGGGTTGAATAAAAAACGTCCGCTTGTCATCCGAACCGACGTCGTTGACTTGCCGGAGCAAGCGAAGTCACGACTATCCAAATTTGGATCAAGCGAAGAGGTCATGTGCGGCATTGTGCGGTAGCCCAAAGCTGGCGGACTCACGCAATTCCTGCCACTCTAACGCATTGCCTGGAGCGACGATTCGTCGAGCTGAACACGATCGATTCCGTATTGCCAAGTTAACCTGCGAGCCCCCCTGCCCTACGCCCTCTCACAAGCGGTCGCGCATCGGGCGACCCGCGCGGACGATCAAACCGAAGTTGCGACGGCAATGAGCTTAAGCACATCCATGTCAGTGCGGCTGCATTCGTTGCGTGCGCCAAATAGTAGCCATCACAATCGAGAGCTAGAGCGAATTGGTACGTGCTCGACTGCTTATGTTCCTGTCCGATTCGCTGCTAATGTTGACTGCGGTCCCACTTCGTTCCCGACCAATTGCGAATCACACCACTTTCGTCGCATGTCATGCATCGCCAAACAATTTCATCGCTCGACTGACGCTGGGCAAGTATCGTTGCAGCACAACCCTTTGAGCGGCATCGCAGACTCAAGTCGATCGCCATCGACGCAGCGAAGCCGCTCGCTTCATCGACGATCAATGCCAGGAAACTAGCCAACTGACGAGCTTCCGACGGCATCTCTGAAAAGATTTCGCCCTAATCGTCACGAAAGTGCCGGAGGTCGGTGACGTGTGTGGACATCCGAGGATCCATGTGCTGCTACAAGGACATTCAACGATGAACGCTTCAGGATTCCAGCACAAGGTGAGTAGATATTGCCGAGTTTGATTTGTTTCGGTCCTGGGAAGCAGCCCTCGAAATCTAGTCGGGCGATGAGACGAAATCTCGCTTGGTGAGTCAGAGTGTTACTCCCGTGTCTGAAGTGAGCAGATCGGACTTGAAGCGTACTCCGGCGTGCGTCACCGGAGCGCGCCGCCGCAGGCCGAAATCCGCTTCGGTCGCCAGCACCTCGCGCAGTTTGTGGAATCCGCTCGACGCTGAAAATTGTCCAACCTCAGCTGATAGGTCAGCTCATCAACTCACGTCGATGTGCACGGAACCCTCCCCGCTCTCTTACTCATTTCGTTTCTTTCGGCTACCAACCGCCCAAGGCAGCTGACTTTTCGCTTTCAACGGAGGGACATCCTCACATTGGAGTTGCGATAGCGAAATGGAGACTTTGCAGTTGGGAAGTGCCTCGCTCACGTTCTGCACTTGCCGATCGCTCGCTTGACCGTCGAGAACATGCAGCAACGTGAGGTTCATCAGTTCCATGGCTTTGGGTTTCTCGCATACCTCGTTAGTTGCAATGTTGATTCTCACCGAAACGGTTTCTATAATCTGAGTTTGTTTGACTAGTTAACTTGAGTATGCACGTCGAGTGAGCGTTGCGATGAGTCGCTGTTGTGGAGGTGCGTCTTACACGTCGCTGCCTGCTAATTCCGACCAAGAGTAAGCTTACGACATGTCATTCGGGCCACGACATGTTGAAGCGAACTCGATTGGGAATGCAATGCTAAAAGCCTAGGCAACCACTCCACTCGTGAGAACGGGACAACAGGTGCAGTTATGAAGCATGGATCTCAGGGCTCGGCGCCAATTGAGTTACTAAAGGTTTCCATGGTTTCGGTCGTTTTTCTGGCGATCGCCTTTTGGTGGTTCCAAGAAGAACGACCCAATCCACCGTCGGTGACTCCGTCGACTGATGCTCGCGATCGAATCACTCCCAAACTGGTACAGTCGTCACCTGTTGAGAAGGAATCGCCTAATACTGGTCCTGATGAAGTTTTTTTTCCAGTCGATGTCCCAAAAAAGAACGCGGCCGCACTCTCGCCCGATAACAAACAGTCATCCAAGCAAGTCCCCGCTGCGATCAAAACAACGGACGAAAAGGGAAGCAAACCTCCGATAGCCGAGTTAGTCGATTCAGCAATTGAAGATGCAGAGCCGACGAATCAAAAGCGGTCCGCACGATTGAAGATACCTATTCCGAGTCAATCGGAAATCGATACTGCAAGCGAGGTAGTCAAAGAAGTATATTCCACGCAACTCGCTGAAGCGAAGTCGGCGCTGAAAAAGAACGAGTTGGCACGACAAATGGCGGTCGTTGCTGCGGACACCGACGAACTCGCTTCACGGTTCGTTTTGCTGCGATCCGCAAAGAACATCGCCATCAGCACGGGCGACGTCGTTCATGCAATGGAGTTCGTAAATACGCTCATACACAACTTCGACGTTGATGCGTTCAGCATGCGGACGGATTGCCTCATTAGAGTCTCTCAGCTTTTAACGTCTCCAGAGCAAAACCGCGCGTACGGTGAAGCTACCTTGTCCGTGGTGGACGAGATGGTCGATCACGACTTGTATGCGGGCTCGGATAAGCTGCTGAGGCTGGCGCACTCGGCGGCACTCAAGAGCCGTGACATCGAACTAATCAAAGCGATCGTCGCAAAAAAGGGTTTGGTCAAACGCTACCTCAGCGAGTACGAATCGATTCGATCATCGTTTCAGGCACTCGAAACGAATCCTGGTGACTCAGTTGCTGCAGGAAAAGTCGGGCAATTCTATTGTTTTGTCAGAGGACTTTGGGGGCGTGGGATTCCGCTACTGGCAGCATCGGATTTAGAATCGTTACGTGAGATTGCGAGCCTTGAACTTGCAAATCCTTCGGCGGCGGCGCAGAGGGTTGCCCTTGCCGATCAATGGTGGGAACTGGCCGAAACATATGCTGACCCGAGTGTTGCGGACACAGTACGCCAACATGCGTGTCTTTGGTACAGTCGGGCTGTCTCAAGTCTAACAGGACTGGAGCAAGTTCGAGTTAAGAAGCGACTTGAGAGCCAGAGCCTTGCACAAGAAAGTTTTGTCAAGGACAAGGATGACAATGAAATCGTCGCTGTGTTGATGCATTCGCGTGCCGGTGCCGCTAACGAATCCGTCACGCTTTACCGCTCTGGTCTATTCACGAGCCCGGTTCGCTCGAAAGCATTGTCTAGGCAAACGTGGTGGACCGTGCAACGCAATTTGTTAGTGATGATTTACCCAAATGCTGCGTCATCGGTTGGATACGGGGTCGATGTTGGAATGCTCGACGACGACGGACGAAGCTATTCCGGCAGAAGCCAAGACGGGAACTCATGCAAAGGTAAAGTTACTCGGGGGAGCGCCGATTGGAATCAGATGCGAAACACGCATCCCTTGGCAGATGAAAAACCGTCGGCCTCTGTCGCCGGCGTTTGGTATAAGTCAAGCAAAATGAAAAGATACCTCCAGAAAAGATTGCTAGCCGGTGGCACTATCTGGCGAGTTGGCAGCGCGAGTCGCTGGGTCATTGCCAATGATTTGATCATCATGGTGTATCCCGGATCGAATTTTGCGATCGACTACTTGAAAGTGAGTGCGGATGGTACTTTGGTCGGGAGAAATCAGCAGGGCATTGAACTCAAAGGCCAAGTGAAGAACCCAACGCAACTGTTCAATAAACTAATCAACAGCAGATAGTGGGTGCATCACCCCGAGAGTCGAAGCGAATCAGCTTACTTGCGACGGCGAAGTGACCGAATTGGCGCATTTTTTTTACAACGCGTCTCGCGGTCGTTTGCGCCACGAGCATGCAAGTCATTCGATTGTCAGCAGCAGTGATAGACTGTTCGGCAATATTCCGCCATCGGATTCCGTTTCACTTCGTTGCCCCCGTCTATACAGGTTGCAACGATCGAGTTGCCAAAATCGTCGAAGACTGCAACGGCCGAAACCGGGCTTAACATCCTTGGCGATTTACTATACGGCGTGCAGCGGTTGCATCGTTGGAGGAGAGTTTGGACCCTCACTGTCCTGCAGTGGTAGCCTCGGGCTTGACACACCGAAGTCGGCCACAGGAGCGCGCAAAGAGTCGGCGAAGGTCCCGTTGCTGTTTACTAAATCGGCAGCAGGATCGCAAGCCACAGGATCTTACTGACCAGTAAAGTGTCGGAGCCGCGTTCGGATGTCACTTGCGGCATCATGCATGCCGGCATCGGCAAGCATATCAATGGCGGGAGCTAGTTCACGGCGGGCGTTGTCACGATCACGGCAACTTTGAAATGCAAGCCACATAAGATTGCATGTGTCGGTCCCGCTTAGACTAAATCGATACGCGAGATCATTCGTCGTGCGACCCTCAAGCCGCCAGTTTGCGACTCGCTGGGCAGAAGCTGCACAGAATTCAAGAAGTAAGTCATCACGAACATATCGTGTCGAGACAGAATCGTTCACTTCATCTTCCAAAACTCCTCGCAACTCATGATGCATATCGTAAAACGAACCTAGCTCACAGTTTTGTAGAATGTTGAGGACCGATGCAGAGAAGCCCTCAAACAAGGATCGTTTTTGATTCGTGCTCCAATGCATTTCCCGGATACTTGTCATCAGTTGTACGGGCAAGTGATTTTGTTGCTCCGAATCAAAACCCAACCATTCAACGATGCTCCAGGTAACGAGTGTTCGCCAACTTTCTTTGTCTTGGTCGTATAGTTCCTCCCAGCTGGCAAGCGTTTCTTTGGCGCTTTCAATAATGCCAAAAACGATTGACGGGCGATGCGTTCCGGCTACCTTCGAGTCAGCACTTAAGCTATGAAAGTAATCGCGAATCTCGATCAATGTTTTGGAGCTGGATTCTCGTCCGTTGGCTCTCACGACGGCATTGCCGATCGTGTGCGCTATTCCGTATGCGATATCAGAGGGGCCTGATAGAATCGGCAGCCGATCAACAAGCGATTGTAGCAAGCGAGCGATATCGGTGTATCCAAGCCTCAGGAGATGGGAAAACGCAAATTCAAGGTCTTGTGAACACGTTCCGTGATGTACCGTATCTACCAAGAGATCACGAAGTCCGCCACATCGAGACCAGTAGTAAGTACGAAGAGTCGTTATTGTCAATGCGCGCGTGAACGATGGCCAATCATGCCATCGTCCGGAGATTATCGTTGACAACTTCGCACGGTATGAGTCCAGGTATGAACCGTCAGGCACGGCAAGGAGCTCGTCCAAGAATTTGAGGGAAGTAGCGTGCGCATCGTTTGTGTCCCATCCAATGCTCTCGGAATGTCGGCTGCGATGTGAGTCCGGAACATCGCCGTCCAGATTCCCCAGAGCTGCTTTTGCCCGACCTTCCCACCAAGCCGCTTGTGTATTCAGGGTATTGATGTACTCCGGTAGAGGAACTCCTGATGACTCTTCGACCCCATGCGTGGAACAACACCATTTCTTGATGTCCCTTACTGCGCCAGTACACCAAATCAAACAATGCCCGCGCCACTCAGGCATGTCCACTTCATCACGAGCAAGAATAACATTAAGAGCTTCAAGGCGCGGAAGCAGGTTGACTTCAATTTCTTGAGTTGAAGACGTATCAAATGTCTTACTGCTATCCTCGAGTACTTCGAGATACTTATGTTCGTTCGGATGTGGCCACTTCTTGTAGTGAGGTTCCTCTGGCTCACTACTCCAGCCTGAAACCCGTGGTCGCGAACGAAGGTCACGTGGATCTGTTGGATCAAACAACGTGCCTTCTTCACGAGCTCGGTCGACAATCGCAATTTCAGTTGTTGTCAAAACTCCAAGTTCGGAAAGGTCTGACAGTTCGTTTGCCACCACACGTTCATTTTCTTGATGGTTTCTGATTGGCAGCAGGATACTCGTTAACTCTTCATTCGAAAGACTCGACAAGAGCGTCTGCCTTAGGAGCCGTCGCCATGGATAGGCCGCGTAATGGGCTTCAACCCGAGGATCACTCAGAAGGCGAATTGCTTCGGTTCGCTGCCACGTTTCTTGCAGTTCCTTGGTTCGCACGCACCAGTCATAGAGTGCGGATATCGGTTGACAGACTGCAAGACCCCATTTCGTGTCGAGAAGTTGATTTGAGACCTGCGCAAAGTGCTGTACGGAGGGTTGTTCGGTGAGATCACACAATCCTCGCTCAATTGCTTTGGCAACAAGCCCCCAACCCTCACGCTCAGGATTGTCCGTTTGGTAAAACCAGTAGTGTGCGTGACAGTCAAGTTCTCGATCTGGTTCCGTGGTGTTCGTTTGGTTGCGATCGTTGTATTCAGCAAGAAGGAGCGACGACTGCAACGCAACTAACAAAGTCCCTATCGATTCAGCGCATCTGCTAACCAAGTGCTCAATCCCCAGCAGGGTCTCGACTTCCTGACGCAATATTGAACGCTCGCCAAGGAAATGCTTGATTCGATTTGCGTCTCCCCGTTCTTTATCCATGTCGAGCAAACGCCGAAAAAGCGTCGCCGCATCCTTCGCGTGGCCGAGTTCCAACATGGCGCATGTGGCCCGAACAAGTCTCCCCGCCACACGCGAGTTCTCTGTCACGGCTCGCGCTATAAGCCAATTTCTCGTAGCCGCGTCTTCGTAGCCCTTGTTTTCAACAATTAGGTCAACGACATACGATTCGAATTCTCGTGCATCTGCACCTGCGGCGCGAATCGCAGCATCACGCTTTAACGCACGTTCAATCATCGCGATTGATTCGCTCATTCGTTGATCTCCATTTCATATCGCATGGCCGCGATTCCGAGCTCAGCACCTCTCGCAGTACTGAACAACTCGATCGGAAGCGAAGCAACCTGTTCACGCCACTGTTCAAGTCGCGCAACCCTTGCTAGGGAGAGCGCCTCGACAATCAGGTCGGGATGAAGGCTCGCAAGACGCAAGTGGCGTGGGGAATCCTCAAGCAGTACGGAGAGCGCCTCTCGTGCGAGCGACTTCTTCGACCAGAAGAGAGTCTCTAAGTATTCATGTACGTCGCCGATCGAAGGGTGTGCTACTATCCACTTGACACCACCGACTGCAGCAACTCGTGCTGCAGAGTCTAGGCCTATTTCGCATACTTTCTGTGCAAGCGCCCTGGGATCCACGTCCTCAAGTAGTCCCTGTAGATGGTCAATAAGAGCGAACTCCCGGAGCCAACCATGTGACCAGGAAACGGAGGTCGTCGATCGCTCAATTAACACACCTTCCCGGCACAGAGTTTCGATCCCGTTTCCAACGGCCCCAGCATCGTGCACTCGGCTAAAAGTTGTGTTGCCATCTAACGTTAGCTTCGAGAGAAAGCCGACTGCAGCTCGCTTGGACACGGCATTCGTGTTTTCCTCGCCTGAAATACGATGACCCTGGCTGGTCGCTGTGACCCGTCTGCGCCAGTACTCCTCGATAATGTTGAATGAGGTTACTTCTCCATGCTTCTGCAAAGGCAAGTCTTCGTCACCTACGGTTCGCGCATAAATAGAGAACAAGAATGGGTTTCTCAAGCAAGTAATCATGGCTTCATTTTCGGGAGCAGGCAGGTCCACGCGCGCAAACTCATCGAGAACTTGTTCGCTACTTAACTGTTCCATCGCGATCTGCGGAAGCGTCGTCAAAAGCTCCTGCATCCATTCGTGCGACATTACGACCTCCTGTCGCGCGGTAACCACAAGTGCCAACCCTGGAATTCGCGTAAGCCATCGCATTGTTTGTCGCCAAGCCTGTTTGTTCCTCTCCGATATCTGGTCTAGACCGTCAATTACGATCCACGAATCCCGAATTCCACAAAGAACGCTGCATAGGGCAGGCAGCGAGTCGACTACGCCCTGATCAACTTCACCGGCCTCTATATGAAGAACGTGGTTTGGATCCCGGTGAGATATTTCTGCGGCGCACATTTGCTCACTTGCAGTAGTTTTTCCCACGCCTGTTCCAGCAAGAATCGCAAAGGAAGAAACTTCTGGAACCACATTCAGGCGTTCGCAAAGACTCCATCGCCGGGTTTCAGCGTCCGGTCGACATGTCCAGCAGATTCCCTGAATATCTGTCGACGCCGACCGACCCGAGTGGTAAGCAAGGACGCTCTTGAGTGTTCCGGCCAACTCCATAGTCGCTTGGTCAAGTTTCAAGCTATCGAAAAACTGGGTGATTGTTAGATCAGCGCGTCCCACCTCGTGAATTTTGGTTGAGAGTTCACCCTGGATCAGCTTTCTAATCGTCGAACCCGCACCATGTTCAAAAACTGTTGACGCAACTAATTCAACTCGGTTCCCTAACTCCTCGGCGCGATAATTCTCGATTTGAATGCCAGAAAGCAATTGCCTGACCAAGTCGATGGAAAGTGCCTCTTCTTGATCACCTGAATGCCAAAGATGGTACATGGCGTCAGCCAATGCAGTTTCTGCGGATACGACTTGCCGTGGACGTTCTCGCCCGATTTCAGTCAAGTCGGCCCCCTTAGCCAGCTTTCGCATCCCATCAAGATGTTCAATTATCTTTGTTTTTTGTTTCCGTGTGTCGGTCACCCAGCCGATGGTCAAGACATTGGCGCTAACGCCTGCAACGATCTCATCACGCAATCGCGAATAGAAAACCTCGCAATCTTTTCGCGTGATATCTGTGTTCTTACACTCGCGCAGGTGAACCGACGCATCCTCGAGTTTCCATGCGACGTCCCAGGTTGGTCCCTCCGCCGTTTGCCTACCCTCAATTTTGAATGAGGCAACGTATTCTCTTGAGTCCTTTGACAGGAGTCGGGACGCCTCGGACACGAGTAAACGGAACGCGGCGTAGTCTTGTTGGTAGATATACCCGCCCAAACCATCCGCTCCGCCCATAAATGCGTACCTCCTAAGGCCGAATCTCGCCGCTCGCGGTGTGAATGATCGTCGTCCTAAGCATGGTTGGACCAGATTGCGAAACGTTTCTAATGATGGCCGTACGAAATCGGTCGAGCCTTGCTTCTGTTACCAATCGCCGGTCAGCCGGCATGGGTACAAACCGAATACTTGTTGGATTGACAGCTCAAACTTCGATTCGACAAGTTTTTCCCCGGCGAAAACCCCGTCGATATGTCGTTCGGGATGTGTCCCGCCGCCCCCGTGGAATTAGTGCTCGGTGCGCGTCTTGCGTGCGTTTTCAATCTTGTGATCCCCGAATAGGGTTACGGCATGTACCTACAAATGCCAAATTCCTAATTTAGCAATTGCTTTGACACGTCTGGTCAAAATCAATGCTATCTAGCCGTATTTCCAAGAAAGACGGCAGTTGGCATTCGACCAACAGCCTCAATGCAGACAAGTTGTTCACCGCAGCTTACGTAGCACTCAAGTCGTTCGACAAGGTTTCGAAACTGCGGGGTCAGCAATCCGCTGAAACTAGCCGTTCCGCAGCCGCGGGACCACACACTTGCTTTTTCACGTCAGTGAGAGAGCCTTTTACAAGAGGCCATATGCAGCGGTTCGATAGGCGACGTTACCTCAATCGCTGGCTGCGATCATTCACTTCGGTCACTCGAATCAGAATCTCGCCCCACTTTCCAACCGAACAATCGCGCGGGAAAATCCATCACGACGATACGATTCATTCGCTACGGCAGAAAGAAGCATCGATCCAAATCGATTTCGAGGGTCTCGTTACCCCGGCGCAGCTGTCGAATAGCGCGAGTGAATTGCCTGCGAGGTTCTGTCGGATCAGTCTATTTCGTGTGGACCAATGACAAACTCTTATTCATTCCGAACGGTTTCTGCTTGGGACGCGTTCCGCAAAGAACATCCCCAGCTTCGACAAAAGATTATTGAACAGCCACTTGAGCGATGGCTGGATCGTACAGCGAAAGGCGTGCCGATCGCACCGGAAGAATCCGATAACGTTTTGGAATTGGGTTTCTTTGAACTAAGCGAGGGACAACTCGTTGCAAGAGACTTCATGGTCGTTAGCCGGATTCTCGCAGACCGGTACGCTGAACGATTGTTACTCCCCACATGGGATGACCGCCAGGAATTCAGCCGACATGTGGATGAGTTGAATCGGTTCTGCATTCTAAACAAGGACTACGAATCGGCCTTTCCAGATGCACTTGCCTTGCTTCACAACCAACATGACTGCGACGTGGTCTATCGTTCGACAGAAGCCTTTCAATCGGATCAGAAGACAGACGGTATTTGGCACGGTGTTTCGAAGGCGTTGCCGTATCTGAATCTGGAGCTTCGATCGCTAATCTCACTCCTCGACGAAGCGATGAATTCCTGTGAAAAGGGCTCCAGTGGGTTTGAGGCATATGCGAGCGCCTGCAAGCTTGGTGAAACACAACCAGAATTCTCAGCAACATTGCTCGAAGAAATCAAAGCGTCACCCCATCGTCCGTCATTTGGGCTGCTTTCAAACATCGCTATCGGCCTTTCGCGTGTTCGATTCGACGAAATGTTTGACGCAGCTTTTGAATGGATTAGTTCGTCATCCGGTCGCTTGGCAGCACAAGGCTTCTACGCGTTAGGTTCATTCGATTATTCGATAGACGATCGCGATCTGCGAAAACGCAGATATTTTGATCAGTTGAACCGACCGTTCGAGGCGAGACCGACCGAAGCACTCGTTGCGTTGGCTTATTCCATCAAGAACTTGCTGCAGACTGATGATGCGGAAGTTGTTGACTGGTTGCGTCGTCTGTCGAAAGTGCAGAGATCTGAGGTTGAATGTGCCGTTGCGAATGTCTTGCACAATAAACAGAGAGATTTCTCTGATCGGCCTTGGTTCCGCGAGGTTCTCAACAACCTTGTCACTGCATCCGAGAAGAATCCGAATTTGGTCGCCAGCATTGATTTCGCGTTGCACGGGATGTCGGAGACCGACCTTGAATTCGTGCTCGACTTCATCGAACGATGGATACTGAACCACGAATACGATGTTCATGTGCCGATAATGGCGACATTCAAATCAGCGTTAAGTCATCTTGGTAGCAAGAGCCTCGCTCACTACGAGTTTTTGGTAACGCGTTGGTTTTTGGCGGATGACGATCGGCTTCATCGGGCAGCCAGTGACATCGTCGAGGATCTTGCTGGGGCCACACTGGGCGATCAATTCGACATTTTTCACCTGGACGATCAGGCCATCGCGGAAGTTGATGACAACGATTCGCAATTCCTGATGCGAAAGATTCTTGGCTACGTGCATGATCCGCGAATGCTGGCATCGCTAGCTTTCTCAATGATCAATTGCGGTGAGAAAGCAACGAAGAAAGATAGCCTGGTTATTTGGGCGTTCCGAAAGTTCGTTGGCTACAACTACCATGGGGCAGCGATCGAACTGCTGTCCAAGAAAATGGGTGAGGGAAGTGATTACGAAAAACGTGTCGCCAAGGAATGTGCCGACAAACTAAAGGAGTACTTTGACGCTTTGGACGGCCCAATACCCAAGGAGCTTCATCCTCCGCGCTTAAGAGTCGGTGCTTACCGTAAGGAAGTCAACAAGTCATTTCGTCAGGCCAAAGACAGTGCGATGGCGGCTTCGCCACTGCTCAGTATTTTCAAAACGACTCAGTTGCTTTTTGGACGAAGCGCGGCGTTTGATATTGGAACGGGCGATACACAGATCAGCGATCTCGACTCATACGAACACTCCTTTGAAGAATCACGGGGCGACACGATTGATCCACTCGGGATGAGATATCGCCGATTAGTGTGGCGGCATGAGCAGAGGGGCGAAGATGAAGCTGATAATTAGGCAATACTTGGCGTTGCTGAAAGAGTCAGGCGGATTGGATTCGATACTTCCCGATTTGCTTTTGGCGATGGGAATCCACCCTATCAGCAAGGCCCAACGCGGTATTCGCCAATACGGTGTCGACGTCGCGGCGATTGGCCCCGATCCTGACGACGGTGGAAAAACGAAGCTCTTTCTACTGACCATTAAACGGGGAGATTTCGGGCGAACCGATTGGGACGATGGATCTGCGCAAGCCGTCCGACCGTCGCTCAACGAGATTCTGGATGTCTACATCCCTTCGCACGTTGCGAAAGAACACAAGTCTCTGCCGATCAAGATCGTTGTCTGCGCCGGGGGAGACTTGAAACAAGAAATTCAGTTGGCTTGGGCACAGTTTATCCAGCAACATTCCAAAGCAAATGAAATCGAGTTTGATTTTTGGGGCGGTGAGAAGTTGGCGATATGGATCGAGCAGCATCTTCTAAACGAAAGCTTATTGCCTGACGAGCCTCGCAAGCATCTCAGGAAAGCAATCGCCTTGGTCGGCGATCCAGACTACGATCTGCGAGATTTTTACCGTCTGATTGATTTCTTTTTCGAGAGGGGCTCCGATGAGAAACCTCTGTCTCGTGACAAGTGCCTCGCGAAAATTCGGAATGCGATCCTATGTACGGGAATTGTGATTCGGTGGGCGCAGGACGAGGGTGATCTTAGGCAGGCATATATCGCCTCCGAGAGGCTGCTGCTTGGATGCTGGGATTTTTTGCGTGTCAATGACTGCTTGGATTCAAAGAAACTTTCGGATGAGATTCTTATTGCCTACTCCATTTTTCAGGAAGTAGGTAACGCTTTGTTCATGAAGCTACAACAGCGTTGTTATATCGAGGACGGATTCTTCGTTCCGTGGGCCGGACACATCGAGTATGCACTCCGCCTCTACGACTTCATTGGCATCTTTGCCGTTTTGGGAATTGACCAAATGGTCATGCAAAACGTCAGTCCCGCGTCAGGCGCATTCCTCGACAATGCTAATGCGATTGTGGATACGCTGGCCCAATTGATCAGCAACAACGGAGCGTCATTCAGTCCGCCTTTTGATTGGCACGCAAACGAGATCGCTATGACTCTTTCATTGTTGGCTATGACAAAGAGCACAGAGAACGCCCGAAATTTGATTGCCCGATTGATTGGATCATTGTCTTTTTCATTCCAATCCAAGAGTGGTTTTCCAGTGATGACGAATTCGTTCGATGATCTCCTGGCTTACCGGATGGGTAGGCACGAGAACCCAGAATCCCTGGGCGCGAGTACATCCATCCTTCCGATGCTAGCTGAGTTTTGCGTTGTGTTCGGATTCAATGATGAGTATTCAGCCTTGGTCGAACACCAACATCGGACGTTTAAGGAAGTTGACTACCAGATTTGGCAACCCGATGACTCGACGGATGGAAAACTCTATCGGGAGCCTGCTCGCGACACTGGCATCTGTTTCAACTCGATTAGGTTGCCTGAATCGCTGGCCGATTTTCGCGCGGACATTATTAAACGAGAAAAGCAAGGTGCGCAGATTTCCGATATCTCGTGTTTGTCCGATGGGATGCCGATACTAACAGTTGTCGCCAGCCGCCATTTTCGCACGCCGTTGGCGCCACAAACTTGGCGGCAACTTATTCCGCGTGAACCAAGCGACTGAGCCGATAGGATTGACGCTACATTGGCGACCGGCCGATTCACCTAGACGTAATCGGTGAAATGAATCGGATAGCGGGTTACTGTTGCCACTTAAAACGGGATCTGCCACCCCCCAACCGCGAGCCGACTACGGAGCGAACGTTGAGCGAATTATTTACCGTTTTTTACTCTTGGCAAAGCGACACCAACCGCCGACACGGACGTGACTTGATTCGCGAAGCGCTTGATATCGCAGCTGACGCGGTCAGCAAAGACACTTCCAATGCGTATCGAATCATGGTTCTGTCTGACACTGAAGGCGAACCAGGCCTGTGTAATATCCCCGAAACGTTATTGAGACGACTACGGGAATCCGATGCCGTCGTTTCTGACCTGACGTTCATTGCAGGCACAAGCGGCAAGGAACCAAAGTACTGTTCCAATCCAAACGTTTTGTTTGAGTTGGGTTATGCGTTTTCCAAGATCGGACCTGAGCGACTGATTTGCGTGATGAATGAAGCTCACGGACCCGCGGCCAGTCAGATATTTGATCTTGCCCACCATCGTCGTCCGATCTCGTACACCAGCCCGAAAGAGGATGGAATTGGAACTCGCAAGCAGACAGTGGAAAAGCTCGCAGCTGAACTTGAGGAGGCGCTGCGTGGTGTGCTGAAACTAGGTCTAGTCGGTGGTTCCGGCGGTGACGATGAAATACGACACCAACGCGAGCTTTCGGAAATCCAATCATTTCATCAATCGTCCGAACACAAGCGACTTGAATACCCGCGTATCGAATTTGTTTTTCGACCTGCGATTTTCCGCCCGAACCGATGGCCGGATGCGGAATCACTAGAAGCATTGATTCGTGAGGTGCGTTTGATCGTCGACCGCTACCTTTACCCGCCGCAGCAAACCGGCACCGCTGCGATGAACTGGGGCATTATGAACAACTCTTACCGTCACCCCTGGGCGTTGACGTACGCAGGTCTGTTCTGGACCGACATGAACATCGGTGAGCGTCAGCCATTCACGTTGTCGGAGTACGAGATGCAAACTATGCGCGAGTTTGAACCGTCGCCGGAAGTCGCCGCCGGCCAATGGATGTACGGCGAGTACGCGTTGTCACAGTTAAGCACGGCGTTTCAGTTTGTTTCGCGGCTGACAGATCTCCTTGCCGATTCGGAGGAAGTTTGCCTGAACGTCACCTTTCACAACACGAAGAACAAATTGTTGCGTTTTGGACATGACGACGCGATAGGGCCATCGATGTCTCCGTACCTTCATCGTTCTGTCAACAAGACCGCAAGAGAGTTCAAAGAACACTGGCAAGACGAGTTCGCTGCAATCGGAAAAGCGTTCACCGATTTGTTCAATCGCGACGGGCGATCAATCAGTCTCGATGGAATAAAGCGACTCGGCAAGTTAGCGGACGGTACAGACTAGCCCCAGCCAAACTGACCGCCCAGATTCAGGGCTTGAGACAGCCAACATCTTTCATGGCCTCAAGTGACACCTTTGTCAGTTGCAAGTTCGGCTAATCTGCTGAATTGGACAAACTAGGCTCCGACGCAAAATCTTGGAACGCTAATCGGTACCCAGGACCTTCGCGAGTTTTAATGCTCCGGTGGCCGACGCCGGTAGGTTTGGGCGGGCCTGTTGCGCGCACCGGTGAATGTTAACCATCGGGACTGCCGATGCGAATATACGGGAAAAGGCCTTGGTTAAGCTATCTGAGAAGTGTCTGGCCGCCCAGGAATAGCAGGATCATGCCTGGGATGTAGGCGATCCACACAGGGGAGCAAGTGCCGATCAATTTGGCAAAGTTGTGAGCGAGATACGCAAAGAACCCTGACATTCCCCCAACGCACAGCGCAGGCAACTGAATGTCTTCGCCCTGATAGCCAAGGTGAACTCCGAACAAACCGGCATCAACCGCCGAGGCGCTCGCGAGAAGCCATAGGAGCGGCTCATTCACTTCGCTGCGGACCCGATCTACCGAGGATTCGCCAGCGTCTTGAGATCGGTTTGCCTGAATCAGCCACCAAACCGCAACCAAACACAACGTGGTCCCAATGTAGGTCTGGAACTCGGGCTCTAGCTCACCGATCGAATTCGACGAAGCAAGCCATCCGAAGACCGTCATCACGGATGTCGCGTAGCCGAATACGAATGCGAACTTACCGCGTGATGGGCATTGATCGCGTTTCCCGCTGAGCGTCAAGGCCACCGTCGTCGTGAACGCATCAATCGAAAGTCCGGCACTGATCAACAGTAAGGCGTACCAAGTCATTTCGCGTCCCCTATTCCCTTCGTTGCCCCACTGCCCTGACAGTCCAGTAAGTCAAAAATGACGCCCGGAACTCTTTGGCAGCTTGTCAGGATCGCGACGTTTTGTTTCCAGAAACGTTCGCAGATCCTTTTCGTCGACGCGTTTACACGTTCCGATCTCATAGCACGCCAGTTCACCCCGCGCGACGAGCGCGTAGGCCATACTTAGGCTGATTTTGAGTTCGCTTGCCACTTCTTTCATGGTTAAGAACATGTTCATCCTCCTTTCTAGGTTTCGAGATCAATATCGACGCCTGTCTTTTCTGCCATCGGTATGTTCTGGGAAGACGTCAATGACGCGGCCGCCCCCAAAATGATTGTCAGTTGCGATGCGACGCGTTGATCCGCGTCACAGATCGGAATCTCCCGCATGAAGTTTCCGTTGTTTCGTTCTGCCAGCGTTTCATCAGAGTCGAGTGCCGTTGAAATGATCAGGCGAATCGTCATTGCCGATTCCAAGGATGGGTCTTGGTTTCGGGTTGAAGATATTCGTCCGACGACTGCTTCAAGATCATCCCGGACGTCAAACTTTCCCTGGACCGGCACTCCCCTGAAGTGACGCCACACCTTTACGCCTCGCAAATAAATTGGACTACGAAACGCGATCCACTGCGGTGTGAACCAGATTGACACCCGCTGTGGAAAAATCTGCCGGGCGACAAAACTGGAAAACACCCAGGGTATGGGACGCTTGATCAATACCGCTACGATCACCGTCCCGATCAGGCTGGCCAGCAGACGTGCTGCATTCTCGTTCCCACGCCGCGAGTATTCCCCGACATCAAGATTGCGCATCATATAGATGAAGCTAAACGCGATGATGGTCCAAACGACCACCAACATCAGGATGCGAGCGCGTGCTTTGCTGCGCCACGTTACCAGACGCGTCGAGATCAACGCATGGCGTTTCGTCGGGTCAAAATACAATGCAGGCCAAGTGGGCAGGCCAGGCGCATAGACTCGAACCATTCCTGGTCGAAGCTTAGACATCGCGATCAAACCTCCCACGAAACAGTTCGTGTTTGTCGTAGAAGGCACGCTGCAGGATCATCGGCCGGTAGCCGGGACGGAGGATCAGCTGACGCAGCTTTTTGTCATCACGACCGAAGTAGCGGGCCACTTCTTCCGCATCCATCAACGCGGCGACACTTCGGGACCAAGACTCGCCCGTGGCTGCTTGCTGCGCCGCTTGATCGTATGTCGGCGCGTTGGTTGAGCGATTGAGGACCGGGGCTTGGCCGAGCAGTTTCGACACGTACTCGCGGGTCGTTTGATCGGCAAGTCCGAACACTTGGATCGCGCCTGAATTGCCGATGAAGGTTTCCCACGATTTTTCGTAATGGTTTTTGACTTGGTTCAAATCCTGAATCACGGGGACCAACTTGACGGACAACCCAGCGATCTGTGCCGCGGCGACCTCCAACGACTCAAGTCTGCCCAAGACGTTGAATTCATCGAGTACCATGACAGTCGAGCCGCCATTCTGTACTTGCACTTCTTCATGGGCTGCCAATGTCAGCTGCACAATCATCCGCAGCCAACCACTCAAGTCGGCCATTCGCATTGCCGGTAGCGAGGTGAACCAGGCGACCGAGTCGCGCTTGAGATCTCGAGGGTCAAGGCCATCGCCAACCAGGCAATCGTGCAAACACTCGATGCCAATAAAGTCCAAGTGTTTGCGCAAGTTACTGGTGACCGAACTAAACTCGCCCCCGGTCCGATCATAGAATTGCCTTGCAGCGGTGCGAACCATGCCAGACGCTCCGTCATTGGAGAGCATTTCTTTTTCCAGCCAATAGCGGCGCGGGTCGTCGGGGTCTGCGGTTGCAAGCTCCGCTGCCAATCGCCACACCGTTACCAAATCACGGGCGCCCGCGTACTTTCCGAAAGTGCGAACGTGAAGCAGTAAGCCGGTGAGTATCTGCTTTGCGCAATCGTCCCAGTGCCGATCTTTGTGTTGACCGCTGACAATCAATGAATCCGCAATCAGCTTGGCATTCGGAACGAGTGTCTTCCGATCCTCGGGATTGCACATCACGAGCGGATTGAAACTGCCTCGAAAAGACGATGTTATAGATCCCGACACATCAAACGGGTCGAGTACCACACATCGCTGACCGAGGCTGCTTCGGTAAGCTGCGCAGTATCGAGCGAGATCTCCCTTCGGATCCACGACTAGCATACTGGTCGTTGCCGGTAACAATCCCAAATTTGGAATGAGGAATGACCTACCTTTGCCCGCGCGGGATCCGGCAATCAGGAGGTGATGGCGATCGTCGCCCAGCCCGATGGGGATACCGCCCTTGGCGTAGCGGGACACACGTCCATCCGCCAGCCGCCCTTCCGCGACGATCTCCGCGTCGATCAGCCCAAGAAAGAGTTTCGTCGCCTTGTTGTGTACGGCATCAAACCGTAAACCCTTGGTCGAGCGTATGTTTGCGATCGGTTCGAAGTACGCGTTTGGTGACTTGCCGATGTGGCCGGGGCCCTGACCGCGCGGCAAGTCTTCGAGTAAATCGGATCGAAGTGGACTCATGAATGCGCCCTCCTCCACTTGGGACACCGGATTTTGGCAGGATAATCAACGCAGCCTCCATCAAGGCGAGCATTTCAGTCCATGCGCGGTAGCTGCGGTGACTCGGTGAGCTCGTTCTCGATGATGTAGTGACCTCGCTCGAATCCGGCCTCCTTCAAAATGCGATCCCAGACGCTTGTTTGCTCTTTGCCCACAAAGTACATCGCCAAACCCCCTCCGGTTTCCCGGTATCGCCGCAGCGCATCGAGCATCTGATAACCCTGCTCGCGGCGCAGTTGTTGATCGCTCTCAGACTCTCGCATATCGCTGAAGATCACCGTCATGATTCGTGTTTGTTCGTCGACACCATTGATGGCGCTGACATAGTCAATCGTGCGGCGGACTGATTCGTAGACTTGCGATCCAGCGGGATCCGCGTTCGACTTTAAGAATTCGCTCAGCTCCCCGGGACTGCGAAAGCGTTGGCGTAGGTCTCGGGGTGTGCCCTCGAATAGAACAATGTCATCACTGGCGCTGAGCTGGGCGAGGACGAACCGCGACTCGGTTCCCATCGTGTCGGCAAAAAATTGCTGCGACAGATCATTGAACAGTGCGTAGGCACGCTCATCCAAGGAGCCATGAAAGCTACCCGATAGATCGACGACCACTGCGAGGCAGGCGTCAACGCTACGTTGTTCAAACGGTGCCGGTTTGCCGAGGCTCTCGGATCGCACGCAACCGATCGCCGACGCCAGAACTAGGGCGACCGAAACGATCAATTTGAATGACTTCATTGGATGCTTCCCATGGTTTGAGGCGTATGAGCTAGACGATGTTGGAGGTGTGATAGTCGCTGTGCCACCAGCCCAGTACTGCCAGGCCGCAGCTATAGAGCACCGTGGCAAGTGGCGCGACGTAGGCCGGCGTTTCGTTCCAGTCGCTTTCCGACTGAGCCGAAATCCCAACGTAAAAGATCAATGCATCGCCACCGATCAGCACGACCGCGAATGTGGTCAGCATGTAAAACACGAAGGGGTTCTGCTGGCGCTGTTTCGCGATTCGACCCAGCCCTTGTGCCTCGATGAAAATTCGGCACCACAACCAGGCAACTAGGGCGAACAACAACAGCGACATCACGAAGGCCAAGTCGACCCGATCCCAACCATCCCACTGCCGAATCATTCCCGCGCCGGGTACCGGCATTCGGTACAGACGCATTTGGAAGATAGGCATGATTTGCCTGAGTCCTTCCGATATGACACTCGCATAGATCATGGCCACCAGGGGCAGGATGATCGCGTTTGCGCTCCAGAAGGTCAGCCACTCCTGCGATTCACGCCGTCGGCGTATTTGTGGAGTTCCGCCGTCGGGTTCCGCGTCGACGGGTGTGTGCGCGAACGCCTCGTCGAAATCTTCGAACTGATCAATGTCCATGTCACAGACTCGTGGGCTGGAAGGGGTCTTCACCTGCATTGCCACGATCGATTCTCTTTTCAATCTCGGCGATTGCCGCCCGCAGTTCGGCGATCATGATCTTTGGCTCGAGCCGCTTTTTTCCCGCCTTGGGTGACAACACGATTTTCAAGAGCTTCCCGGCAAACGACCAACGTTCCTTCGGTTGGCTTTTGAAGGCTGGGGGCTTTGATTTCTTACCGCTCTGGTGATTCACCTTGCCCTCGACGGTGCCTTTGCCACAGCCGTGTCGTTGGCGGATTGTCTTTGCGACGGCAATATTGATCTTCGTCCCGTTGCGGGCCAGTTCGATTGCCTCGGTTCGCGCCTCGTCATTGACGTCGGTTTCACTCAGCAGCTTCATTCCTTCGGCGACAAATTGCTGTTGTAAGACGGGCTCGGCGAGCAGGATCGCTCCAAAGCATCGCCACGCCTGTCGGCAACGAGATGCTTGTGTTTTTGATATGTCGAGTTCTGTCAATAGTTCATCAAACAGTTTGCTGCGATCTTCCGATGCAGTGGCTACGTGAGAGAGCTCCAAATATGCGCCTCGAACAAGCACTTCTCGCGTGGCGATCGACAGACATGTGGTGGAAGCTACGGTCAGTATCTGCTTGACTTGGCCGTCGTTGAGCTCGGCGCTCAGCTTTGCGAGATCGTGGGCCGGCGTACCGGCTATCGCCGCGAGCGTCGCAGATAGGCTGCCACTACCGCAGACCAGTTCGTAAACATTTTTCATCGTCGGGTTCCTGCTGACGGAAAGGACGCGCGCTCGGCAATCCGAAGTCACTTGCCGGTTGCCCTGTGTTAG